>VOFJ01003196.1_pt1 | contig 34836 bp, 57 predicted proteins | sample 5384081 | NCBI WGS metagenome assembly VOFJ01 (sample SAMN12384729, study PRJNA508395) | human gut metagenome | isolation source: healthy gut I | host: Homo sapiens
GCTGTTACAGGAACTGGCTATGTCAGTTTGATGTACAGTATATCGATGGTAGCAAAGTGGAATCAGCATCGAACCGCTACACTTTTGTCTGGCGTGGCAGCGTGGAAAAGAACAAGGTAAAACTGGAGTCGAAAATACAATCAATCCTTAGTGAGGTCGACAAACATATCGAGCAGGATAAACAGGAAAGGGCACCGGATGCTTTACCGGATATGGATTCCTGTGGTTTGCGTGAAAAAGTGAGCGCTTTAAACAAACGTCTCTCCGGGATGAACAAAGCTGAGAAAAAGCAAGTCAAAAAGCTACAGGAAGAATATCTGCCCCGTCTTGCCAAATACGAATCGCAATTGGAGAAATTGGGGGATCGTAATTCTTTCAGTAAGACAGATGAGGATGCGACCTTCATGCGCATGAAAGAGGATCATATGAAAAACGGGCAATTGAAACCCGCCTATAACATACAGATTGCTACAGAGAATCAGTTTATTACCAATCTGGGGATTTACAGGAGAGCCGGAGACACGGGGACCCTAATTCCTTTTTTGCAAGATTTTCGGGAGACTTATCATAGGCAATCCTCCATAGTAGTGGCCGATGCCGGTTACGGAAGCGAACAAAACTATGAGTTTATGGAGAATGCGGGTATAGAAGCCTTTGTCAAGTACAATTATTTCCACAAAGAGCAGAAACGTACTTGGAAGAAGGATGCTTTTGCCATACACAACCTTTACTACAACCGGGGACAGGATTACTACGTATGCCCGATGGGACAACATATGGAATATACAGGCCAAAGGAAAAGTAAGTCCGATATGGGATATGTATCCGTACTGAAGCGTTATCAGGCACAGAACTGTGAGGGTTGCCCGCTGAAATCTCAATGCCATAAATCAAAGACCAACCGGATCATAGAAGTTAACTATAACCTTAACAGGTACAAACAAAAAGCACGGGAAAGGCTCATGAGTGAGGAAGGTATTTATCATCGGGGCAGACGATGTATAGAACCGGAAGCTGTCTTTGCACAGATAAAGCATAACTCGGCGTGGAAACGGTTTAGATTAAGAGGGCTGGAGAAGGTAAAAACAGAGTTTACCCTGGTTGCTATTGCACATAATCTAAGGAAACTGGCTAAAAAAGCCGGCTTTCTTTTATTTTTTACTTATTTCTGTAGGATGACTTCTCGAAGAGGGATAATTGAGAAGACCAAAGATGTTTTAAAAATAAAAATGGATAATAAACGGGCAGCATAACAAAAAAAAGAAGGCATCCTTTTTAGACACCTTCTTTTTGTATAAAATAAATCAACTTAAAAGGGGGTAAAAAGTAATTGTTTCTTCAGTTTCTGTCCAGTCGCTTACTTCAAACCCTGATCCTTCAGTTGTCTCTGAAAATATTATATTCGAGACCATTATTATCGACAACTTTGTTCCGGAGATAAAATCGAAAGAGGTGTGTTTCATATTTTTTGTTTCCCCCATTTTTCAAATCAATTTCTACCCTGAAATAAGGAGGTACATCTGAAGGCAATACCATTGCTGTCTTGTTGACAACCTGCGTTCCAGAAATTGTTAAAGGAATCATTACTGTTTTCGTATAATTCTCATAATTTCCATTATATGCATTTACTTTTTCCGCCAAATTTCCGACATACACTCTGACTGAATCAATAGAAGTAGCCAAAGAACTGCCATCCTCATTTTGTAAAGTTACATTAATACCCGCTGTTTTACGCTGTAAAAGCAACAGCTATATTCTCCTCCCTAAATCAACGTGTTTTTTACAGCAAACACATAATCGTATATCGGATAACAAAATTGTATCCGAAGGATATTGTCGTAATCCATAATATTGCGAATTCATATCCTCATTCAACGCAAGAGCAGGTTCTGTTGACGCAGGATAGTCATAAGTTCCGTCTGCTCGCAGAAGGCAACTCCCAATATAACAAAGTATAAGTGCCTACTGGCAAAAGTAACGGACGAACATAATTTTGGTATAGAACCCGAAGCGATTGTATATATAGGATTCAAAGGGCTCAACTGTCCGTTTCTATAATTTCCATAATAAGTAGAAGTTCAGAGACACAGGGATAAATATCTAATATTCCAGAATAAGGAATATTTGTATTCAACTCAGTTACGAACAATTCAGGACTAACTAAATTTCAAGCTTAGAATTCGCTTCATTATAACATTCGTCATCATTCGAACATCCTACAAAACCAACAAGGCCGAGAAAAAATAATAAAAAACTTTTTCATATAAAATCAATTTATAAAATTAAATATCACTCAAGTAAACAGATCTGTAACTTATAACAGAATAACACAACAAAAAGTTTAAAGAATAACATTAGTGATTTTTCAAATCCTTTTTACTACCCCAAACCAGATTATCAGTACATTTGCAGAATTATACAAATTAATATTTACCGAATGCAGAGATCATCTGATTTACTTTATCGCATATCTAAAACCAGAAAACCTAATTTCTGGGCTCTTAGTCCTCTTTTTGTTTTCTGGGAATATATCTCATTACCTCTCTTTTTTAGTAAACGATTTTTTTATAAAGTTCCTATCGCTGTGGCATCTCTCATATCTTCGGCTTTTTGCCGTTATCATATCACGAGGAGGTAGCATAAATGAGCGCATAGCACATTTTTCATCAGGAGCAGCAAACGGAAATATCATACAAATGATCTGGATATTCATACTTGCCGAGCATTTGCTCAATCCGCTAAATCGATGGGAGCGATCGATGCGACCGTAAATCTTACGCTTCAGATATTACCCGATAATCTCTTATTAGCAGGCATATTCATAGCTTCCTGTTTCATCTCCCTTTCCATAGGAACATCTGTCGGAACGATCGTTGCCCTTGCCCCAGTTGCCATAGGAATAGCAAATCAAACAGATACGGAATTACCTTACATGGTTGCCATCGTTGTCGGAGGAGCATTTTTCGGGGATAACCTCTCCTTCATATCAGATACGACAATCGCCGCAACAAAAACACAAGGATGTTTGATGAAAGATAAATTCAAGGTCAACAGTATGATCGTTGTTCCGCAGCTTTTTGTGTATTGCTTTATTATATATTCGCTGGATTAAATATTCACTCACCGTCGCACCTTACAGAGGTACAATGGATAAAAGTTATTCCCTATCTGATTGTTTTAGGAAGTGCCGTTGCAGGGTTTAATGTCATGTTGGTTTTATTACTCGGAATCATCACATCTGGAGTTATAGGAATCGCAACAAACGGTTTTGATTTTTTCGGTTGGTTCGGTGCTATGGGAACAGGTATAACAGGAATGGGAGAACTGATCATAATCACTTTATTAGCTGGAGGTATGCTCGAGATGATACGCTTTAATGGAGGAATCGATTACATTATTGAAAAACTGACTCGAAAGGTCAACTCAAAACGGGGGAGCTGAACTTAGTATCGCAGGATTGGTCAGTTTTGCAAATCTTTGTACGGCAAACAACACGATAGCTATTATTACCACGGAGAAATAGCCCGTGACATAGCAAACCGATTTCATATAGATAAAAAGAAAATCTGCCAGTATTTTTAGACACTTTTTCCTGTTTAGTGCAAGGATTGATACCTTATGGAGCACAGATGCTGATAGCGGCTTCTCTTGCAAGTATCTCCCCGCTTTCTATTATCCGATATCTCTATTATCCTATGCTCATGGGTATTTTTTCGCACTGGCAGCTATTTTTATTGCGATACCCCCGTCGCTATTCTTGATTTTCACGTATTATTTTTTTTCCGAATAGGTTTCACGAAAATTTGATACAAAACGTATTTCTTTAGGAATCTGATAAGGAGATAAGATAAATCTTACCTCTTTCATAAAAGAAGCTATCTTCTCTTGCGTCCAGTTTTGATCCTCGATTATAAGAACGGCTTTCTCTCCCAACCGCTCATCCAACACTCCTGTCACATAAAAAACGTTTATCAGGTATCAATTCGGATATTTTCTTCTCGATCTCTTCTGGAAAAAGTTTTTTATACCTCCCGAATTAATCACATTATCAAAGCGCCCCAACCATTCAAAACTCGTTTTTCCCGAAAGCCTGACTATATCGTTTGTTATAAAAAACGTATTACTCAAATGCGGAGCATGAATGCAAAGACACCCCTATCATCTTGTGAGAATGTAATATTTCCCCAAAGCCTTATATCCGGAATAAGCGGTATTTAACTCCCGCAAAGCGATATGCGAAACAGTTTCCGTCATACCATAAGTAGAAAAAACAACGTATTGGAAATGCTGACAAAGCAGATTCTAAAGTCGAAGACACAGCAGCACCTCCGATAATCAATTGTTTTATATAAGAAATCTTATTCGGTTACCGAATCTGAAAGAGATTCTTGAACCTGCATGGGAACCATCGCTGCAAAATCGACACTACGATTTATCTCTTTTAATGGAGAAGAAGAGGGTTTTACGACCAATAAATTCGCACCTGCAAGAAAGAGCTCTTTACAATCATCATCTTTCCTGCGATATAATTCGGAGACAGACAAAGTAAAAAGAACCGAATCGGTATCTATTCCGAAGAACTCGTTTGTCAGGCGAGCCGAAGCCTCCATATCCGATTTCAATAAATGAATTTTCTTAGGCGTTCGGTCGATCCGGACGTATGTCCGACAACATATTCACGGTCATCGAACCATTCGGTCAAAAATGAAACGACATCGATATTATCCTCTGTTACAGAAATCTCATCGACATCCGGATAACATCTATCATTTAGCACTATTCCCCATATTAACGATGATAAATCCCAACTCAACGAAGGGTCATACTGTATTGTAGATCCTTTCTGAACTAAAGGAGAAATAATATTATTCTTATATAATTGCCCGGTACCTAATCCCTGAGGAATAGAGGATTGTAGCATTGCCGTCCATTGAGCAATAGCATTCAGTCCCACATTCGATTCCAGAGCAGAAGTTATCCACCATCCGATATTTCGTTTTTCGGCTTTATCGATCCATTCGGCAGATCCGCTCAAACCTCCGGCCAATGCAGGTTTTAAAATTATATACTGAGGATTTATTACATCCAACATCTGTTCTTTCAATTTCGGATCATTAATTCCGATCAACTCCTCATCCAAGGCAATCGGAATCGGTGTATTCGGCATAAAGTCTCCATCTCCCTCCACTGCCCTTGCCGGATAGGTTGTTCGATAGAATGAATGTCATACCGGGACAGCCGATCCAATTTAGACATCGCTTCCGACGGTAAAAACGCACCGTTCGCATCCACCCGCAACTCTATTTCATCCTTTCCGTAACGTGAACGTATAGACTTTAACAACTCTAACTCCGAATTAAAATCTATTGCCCCGATTTTCAATTTGACACAACGAAATCCGCAGTCAGTTTTTCTTCGATACGGCTATGCATAGCTTCTTTATCACCCATCAAATCAAGCCGTTGATCTCGATCGATTGCTTGCCCTCATAAAAAAGCTTCCCGGACAGATTTTACGTTTACCACCATTTTTTAAATCGAGAAGAGCCGTTTCAACCCCAAAGCGGATCGAACTCCAATCTCTCAACGAAACTGTATCCAACGTATCGACCTGTCCACAAACTTCTTTTAGTTTCTCTTCATATCCGGGACGATCATCCGCACTCAACCCTCGAAACAAAGCACACTCTCAATTCCGAATATCCAAGGTGTTTCATCATGCCATATACGGACAAACCATGTTTCTTTCTGAGTTAATATACCTCTTGAAGTACCTCCGGGCACTTTAAAATCAAGAATATACCAGTATAAGCAGCTTTCATTTATTTCTTCTTATCCAGGGAATTTAGGAAATTTCTGAAAATCGGGATCTCTCTTTTTCAAAAAAAAAAGCATTTTTTCCCTTCTTGTGCCTCTTCCATCAAATAATACATCAACGTTGCATCTCCGGCAAACTCCATAAGGCCACGCTGTCCGTCAAGTTCGGCATTCAACGCCCGTTTGATCATGCGTATCGCCATCGGGCTACGTTTTAATATAGTTTTGCACCAATCTACCGTCTCATCTTCAAGCCGTTCAAAAGGAACTACTTTATTGACCATACCCATCTCTTCTGCTTCTCTCGCTGTATATTGACGACACAAGAACCAAATTTCCCGAGCTTTCTTCTGTCCGACACAACGCGCCAAATAAGAAGAGCCGAAACCGGCATCGAAACTGCCTACTTTAGGTCGGTCTGCCCGAAACGTGCGTTTTCGAAGCAATGGTCAAATCACAAACAACATGCAAAACATGACCGCCTCCGATTGCATAGCCGTTGACCATCGCAATCACAGGCTTAGGAATAGAACGTATCGCCTTGTGCAGATCAAGGACATTCAAACGGGGAACTCCGTCTTTATCAATATAGCCACCGATACCTTTTACATTTTGGTCTCCTCCTGAACAAAATGCTTTATCTCCGGCCCCAGTAAACACCACAACACCTATATCACTCCGTTCCCCGACAAATAGACATGGCATCCAACATTTCAAAATTGGTTTGCGGACGAAATGCATTATATACTTCGGGACGATTGATCGTTATTTTTCGCTATTCCTTCGAAGAATTCGAATTTAATATCTTCATACTCTTTTATAGTTTTCCATTCTCTTGTTGCCATAATATTATTTTACATTAATTATTTATCGCTTAAAATATCCCCTTAAAATCCGATCATTAACAGTTCGAGGAGTCTCTACCGACAAAATAGCAGGTTTGTCGGAAATTCTAAAAAAACAGAGAGGATTTTTCTCAATTCATCTTCAGAATCTGCAACATAGTAATCAAATCCATGTAAACGAGCAAAACCTTCGACATCAACTTCCTGTGCTGTTTCAAAGTATTCTTCCAATTCCGGCAATTCAGATGGGCCTTGTAAAAAACGAAATATTCCTCCTCCGCCATTTTTCATCACGATAATTTTAAGTGTAGGCGGAATATATCTGTTCCACAAGGCATTTGGAATCATATAAAAAATCCCATATCTCCGGTAATAAAGACCGTAAGTTCTCTCCTCACGCAAGCAGCCCCTACAGCAGTAGACGTCGCTCCGTCTATACCGCTTACCCCACGATTACAATCCGAGCGTTCTATCTGGTTATATTCAAATAACTGAGCATAACGTACAGGCGTACTGTTCGACAACTGCAATGCGCTTCCTTGCGGAATAGCAGGAAATATCAGCGAGAATGCCTTTAAATCACTCCATTCGACATTCGCAAGATAATGCTCATGCCGATCTGTCGCTTCTGCTCTGCGATCTATCCATAAATTATGATAATAACTATCCGAAGGGTGTATGTGATCTATAATTTGAGAGAAAAAGTCAACAGGATTCATCCGTATATGCCGGGTCATACACTGCATCGTATCTGCAACATGAGTATTCTCATCCAGACTCCAATGCTCAGAAGGAGAATATTTTCTTAAAAACTGCTTTATCATGCGTGAAACAAGAGAGACCCACCAAAAGTAATTAATAAATCGGGGGTAAATTTCGATTTTTCTTCATCGGAAATTACCGATAAAAACCCTGTCGATAGTCGAAATAGAATCGTTTACACACAAATTCGAAATCGTCTCGGTAAGGACAATCACTTGAGGTAATGATGACAATCGATTTAACAACGATGATAGCATCGAATCCGGCTTACCGAATGATACCAAAATCATCACCTTTTGCTTCGGGAAATTAATCCGGACAACTCTTTTACGATTTCTTCATTAAGGCAAGTATTAATGCTCACAGATGTAATTACCTGCTCTGAGCGACTGTCGCGAACTTCTCGCAAACAATAAAGAGGTTCTCTTAAGGGGAACATTAATATGCACAGGACGGGTTTAGACCGAACAGACAAATTAACAGCGTCATTCACCAAACGATTTACCCACCAACGTTCGTCATCACAAGTAATTTCAGGAGGCAAGGAGTAAGATGCCTTAACGAATGGGGCGAACAAATTTTTCTGTCGGAGCGTCTGGCTATCCTCTTGGTCGATCCATTCTTCAGGCCGATCGGCAGAAATGACAATCAAAAGGAATATGTTGGTAATATGCTTCAGCAACAGCCGGAGCATAATTTAACAAAGCCGTTCCTGAGGTACAAACCACGGCAACCGGTTCTCCTGATTGCTGGGCTATCCCCATTGCCATAAAAGCTGCACTTCGTTCATCTAAAAACGACAAATTTCTCAAACTCCTTACGACGAGCAAAAGAGACGATCAAAAGGTGCATTCCGAGACCCGGGAGACAATACAATCCGTTTCACTCCCTTGGCAATCAGCAAATTCGCTAATATTGTACAACATTCTTTATCCGAATCCAACATATTCATCTATTTTGGTATATATTCGCCCTTAAGTTATCTGACAAACCGATTATCTACTTTTATTTAATCATTCTATCAAATTCAACAAAGTACGGGATTTTATTTCTGTCTCGTTCCATTCCGAATCAGCACATCGGATAAAGCCGTCAAACCTCCACCGACATGTAGTTCCCCCTATCCCGAACAAGTTCCATACTCCGCAAATTTACAAATAAATCAAATTGTCCGTTACCATAAACCGGTCCTAAGTATCCGGCATAATACCGACGTTCTCGGTTCTCGGTTTCACAGATTATTTTTAAAGCCTCCCGTAATGGAAATCCTCCCACTGCAGGCGTAGGATGCAAGGCATTTATTAACCGAGATATTTCGCCCGGAGATAGCGATTTATTCAACGTAAACATGGTACATAAATGTGAAACAACCCCAGCTTGCCTCAATTCCGGACCGGATATCAGAGGTTCTGTTCCAACTATATTCGGAAACAAGATTCTATATATTCCGTTACAATCCGTTGCTCCTCCCGATCTTTTTCTCCCCCATTCAGAAAAAATCGTCTTTTCTCTTTGTTCCGGCCAACGACATAGTTTGAATACAGGAAGCAGAACAACGTAGAAAGTTTCCGGGGTAGTCCCCCATCCATAGAGTCTCTCCGAATCGAAACCAAAAAGACAAAAAGCATCGGGATAAGTCTCGCACAATCCGTCAAACCATTCCGGAGTTTTTTATAGGGATCACAAAAAACTGTCTTACTCTTGACAATACCGCTTTTCGAATTTTCCCGGATCTCAGTGCAGAAATAACCCTCTCTGCCTGCTTTATATAAATACCTTTTCCTATCTCACCTACCGAACAGTGTCCGGCACATTTTTTCTTCGGCGTAACTTTCAATATATCCAAGTCTCCAGCCTTCGACAAGTCAATATCATTCCGGAAGGAAACGTACAGGAGAGTTATTTGCCACATGAAACGGAGAAAACAAAAACCGGAATCTTCGAGAAAAAACAGAGGGACTACAATTTTCCTGCAACCTCCCCCGATATTTGTGCTCCAAAGCAGAAATTTCCACTATCAGGTAAACGATATGCAAAAAATGGGATGCCTCTTTTCCAAACATATCCGCTGAGCCTCTTTTGATTTCTGAAATTGTCACATCTTTACACATGATTATAAAACACAGATATTCTATAAAACCTCTCCGAACAAATCAAATGTTTGGGCATCAGTAATCCGAACGTTATAAAAATCTCCAATAATCAACGGCTTTTTCTTTTCCAATCAAAACTTCAGGATCAACTTCCGGCGAATCGAACTCTGTACGTCCTATATAATATTCTTCTTCCTCCCGATCGATAATCACTTTCATTTCCTGTCCTACCTTTGGAAACATTTATCTCGGCAGCAATCTCTTCTTGTATAGCCATCAATTCATCCAACCGCCTCTGTTTCACTTCTTCCGGTATATCATCCGAATAATGTTCAGCCGAAAAAGTCCCTTCTTCTTCGGAATAAGCAAATGCTCCCATACGTTCAAACCGGGCTTTTCCGGACAAACTCTTTCAGTTCTTCAAAATCAGATTCTCCCTCTCCGGGATGCCCAACCATCAGAGTAGTGCGGATATGTATTCCGGGCACTTCTTTCCGAATACGGGAAAGCAGTTCATAAGTTTCTTCCTTGGTCACATGTCGATGCATCATCCGTAACATATTATCGCTAATATGCTGCAATGCAATATCGAGATATTTGCAAACGTTAGCATGTTTACGCATTACGGGTAACAGATCATACGGGAAACGTGCCGGATAAGCATAATGTAATCGCACCCATTCTACTCGGGGAACAGAAGCAATGCGATCTACCAATTCGGCAATACAAAAATTTTTGTAAATATCCATCCCATAATAGGTAAGGTCTTGAGCTATAATCTGAAATTCTTTTTACTCCTTTCCGTACCAACATCTCAATCTCTTCAATGATATCTTCCATAGGACGAGACTGGTAATGTCCCGTTATAATAGGTATAGCACAATAAGAACACATCCGTTACAACCTTCAGCTTTTTTTATATATGCATAATGAGAAGGCGTTGTCAATATACGTTCCAAACGAAGGTCAGGCACATATTCCTTTCCCCAAATCATCCAGCAATTTATTCCAATCGAACTTTCCGTAAAACTTATCGACTTCAGGAATCTCTCCTGCAAGCTCGGTCATGAAACGTTCAGACAGGCATCCCATTACATAAAGCTTTTTGATTTTTTCTTTGCTTTTGCCGCAACAAAATTCAAAATCATATTGATCGATTCTTCTTTGGCATCGCCTATAAAAACCCACAGGTATTGATCACCACGATCTCTCCTGTTACTTTTTTTCTGCATCATGCCGGACTTCATATCCGCCGCTTCGAACTGCCGCATAAGATGTTCCGAATCCACCAAATTTTAGAACATCCTAATGTTATTATATCTACTCTGTTCTTTTACCATTTGTTCTATAATTAAATAGTCTTCCGACCTTTACTGTACAGAAATCGCGCAAAGCGATATAGGTCTTCTCTGCGCGATCTTGTTCATGCGAAATATCGTAAATTACATATCTTATTCGTCTCCGAAAAAGAGAATCTACAAATTCTTTTCTGTGGAATACCTGTAAATCTTCCATTCCTTCTCCCAAACCTATATACTTAACCGGTGTTTTAAACTGGTCGGATATTCCGATCACTACCCCGCCCTTTGCAGTACCATCAAGTTTGGTAATTGCCAATGCATTTACTTCTGTCGCAGCGGTAAATTGTTTTCGCCTGTTCAAAAAGCATTCTGTCCGGTAGAGAGCCATCCAATACGAGCAACACTTCATGAGGTGCTCCCCGAATAACCTTGTCCATTACTTTCTTAATTTTTAGAAAGCTCATTCATCAAACTGATTTTATTATGTAAGCGTCCTGCCGTATCGATAATTACGACATCCGCATCATTAGCTTTAGCCGAACTTAGGGTATCAAAAGCAACAGAAGCTGGATCAGCTCCCATTTTTGTTTCACAACCGAACACCTACTCTTTCACCCCATATTACAAGCTGTTCTACCGCAGCTGCTCTAAAGGTATCGGCTGCACCCAAATAGACTTTATTTCCGTTCTTTCTTATATTGATAGCCAGTTTTCCGATTGTTGTTGTTTTCCCTACACCGTTTACACCAACCACCATTATCACATAAGGACGTTTACTCTCCGAACAGTAAATTCCCCCTCAGTTTCATTATCGTTTTCTGTCAATAAAGCGGCAATCTCTTCACGCAACATTCCCTTCAGCTCCCGGTAGAAATATATTTGTCCCGTTCGACTCGCTTTTCAATCCGTTCGATAATACGCAAAGTCGTTCCACTCCGACATCCGATGTGATAAGCACCTCTTCCAGATCGTCCAAGCTATCGTCATCAACTTTCGATTTTCCCGCTACGACACGGGCAAGTTTCGAAAATACCCCTTCTTTGGTTTTGGAAAGACCTTTATCAAGTGTCTCCTTTTTTTCTTTTAAAAGAAACCGAATAATCCCATATCTATTTTTTATCATTGATTACAATTGCAATTATATCTTTCAAACTCTCTGCTTTCCGGCCATCGGTTATCGGATATGAAATGAAGATTTCGAGGTACTTTCCAGCATATCATACAATCTTCAAAGCACAAAATTACAAAAATAAAGCGACAAAAAAAACTTTTCCTTACAGAATTGTAAGGAAGCTCTTTATATTAAGTATCTGATATTCTCAATTATTTGCGAGCACTTCATTTACTTTTTCATTAGGAACCATTTCTTCCTGGAAAATATAAGCTCCTGTCTTCGGTGATTTTACCATTTTAATCACCTTTGAATAAGTACGTCCATCACCTTTCTGAAGAGACGCAACGGTTTTCTTTGCCATAGCTCAATATTATTTAATTTCTTTGTGAATAGTTACTTTTTTCAAGATAGGATTGTATTTTTTCAATTCCAATCTCTCTGTGGTATTTTTTTCTGTTTTTAGTGGTAATGTATCTCGAAGTACCGGGCATACCACTTGCTTTGTGCTCCGTACATTCAAGAATAACTTGTACTCTATTACCTTTAGCTTTCTTTGCCATCTTCTTAACTTCCTTCTAATTATGCGTTTAAATAACCTTTTTCCGCAGCTTGTTTCAAAGCTGCATCCAATCCCATTTTATTAATGGTACGGAGACCGGCAGCTGATATTTTCAGGCTGATCCAACAATCTTGTTCTACCCAATAGAACTTTTTGGTAAACAAGTTGACATTAAATCTTCTTTTTGTGCGTCTCTTTGAGTGAGATACGTTATTGCCAACCAATGCTTTTTTTTCCGGTAATTTGACAAATCTTCGACATCGCTTTATCTATTTTTTTATTGATTTTCTACTGCTTTCACAAACAGAGTGCAAAGTAAACGTTTTTAAGAATACCTTCCAAATTTTTTTTCTATTAAATACTCTTTTTTAGAACTCTCTATTCCTGATCATTCACTTAAAAACAGAGATCATCTGCAACAGTGCCGTATGCGTAAACGATTTATGTTTATCGCCCGTGAATTTTCAAAACAATATTTACGACTGACTATGCGATCTCCGACAGCTACAGCAATACAAACCGTACCGACAGGCTTACCGGTACTGCCCGTCGGTCGGCAATACCCCGATGTAGCAATAGCACAATCGGTTTTCAATAAACGACGTCGTATCCTTAGCCATCTGTTCCACAACTTCACAACTCACGACTCCGTGTTTTTCTATTGTCGAAGGATCGACATCCAGAACCTGCACCTTCACTTCATTGGCATAAGATACCACACTCCCTTTATAATAGGCCGAACTGCCGGGTATCAATGTAATTTCATGTGCGATATTTCCTCGGTACAACTTTCTGCCGTAGCAATTGTCAATCCTTTATAGGATAACAGCAACCCTAACGCCTCCGCCATAGTAGCATCTCGATGACAGAATATATGTTTTCCCAACAAATCTTCTAAACGGGAGAAAAGAGTCGTCCAACTGCCGAGATAAAATTTCCTCGTTCTCTCCCGTGCCGTCAGCCTCAACGGATAACTCCCGGAACGGGCAAATAAGCTAATTTAATTGATGCCGGTAATCCGGCTTCAAAATCCGAGAGAAATTCAGACAAAGCCGATTCTGAGAAATCTTTCACAAGGCAAGTTTTATGCAAAATTGCCGTATGATCAGGGTAACGCTTTCTCAATCTGGGTAGCACCTCCGCTGTCATGGCTCGCTGCATCTCTGCCGGAACTCCGGGCATCGACACTAATACTTTTCCATCCTTTTCAAACCACATAATAGGAGCTGTTCCTACCGGTTCTGTATTACGGTACAACTGTCGGCACCATCGCCTGTGTACGAGTGGAGTCATTCATTTTGCAATCCCCTTCGTTCAAAAAAAGATCATTATTTTTCTGAACTTCAGCATCAAAGATCAATTTTCCACCAAAATATTCACAAAAAGCGTCTGTTTAGTAATATCATCTTTCGTAGGCCCGAGTCCACCTGTCATTAATACGACATCCACTCGATCGAACGACTGGCGGATAGCGGATATAATTTCAGCACGACGATCACGCACCGTCGTAATTTCCATTACCTCCCCAACCGATTTTATTCAAGTTACGGGGCTATCCAAGACGAATTCGTATCGGTTACCTGCCCGATCAGCAATTCATCTCCGATTACTATAATCTCAACATTCATATCATTTATATTTTTGCAAAGCCGCCATGCGTTGCAATAAGGTAGGGTGAGAATAATATACTTTTACATATAGAGAATCGGGAGTCAAGTTACTTAACGATTTCACGGAAAGTTTTTTCAGACCACCTATCAAAGCATTCGCTAAGCCAAAAGATGCGGCAAAAGCATCTGCCTGATATTCATTTCGACGAGAAAGAGCATTTATCCCGATCCCTGTCAACAGCTCCAAAGGAGTATATAACAAACCGAATGCGACCAAAGCTAACGGAAAAGAAGGCGTACTTCCCCCATCGCCTCAGCCAACACCGAACTGTCCAACACCAAAGACAACAAAAAAACATCAGAACCGTATTCATTACCGATACTCCCATCATTTGCCATGTATGTTTATGTTTATAATGGCTATCTCATGAGCAAGAACTGCAACAATTTCTTCCGTGCTCAAATCATCTATCAACGTATCATAAAGTACGATCCGTTTTTAGGTCCTAATCCGCTAAAATAGGCATTTGCTTTTTTGTAGAACGTTTAGAACCGTCTATCACATAAATATTATTCAGTTTGAAACCGCACGATTAGCGAACTTCTCTATCGCATTTTCTCAATTCGCCCTCTTCTAATGGCGTCTGTTTATTAAATAACGGAACGATCCATTCCGAATAGAACATATTCATCAACATACTGAAAGCCACGACCACAATACAGGCAACCCACCAAAAAGAAGTTCCCAACCACAGATATAACCAAAGAATCGCAGCCAAAAGTAATCCACCTATAACTATACCGAACAGCCAAGATTTCAACTTATCGGCAACGAACGTTTTACGAATTGTTTTATTAAATCCGAAACGATCCTCTATAACAAATGTATCGTACCAATCAAAAGGTATAGTCAACAGATCATTCACACAAAAAAAGAACGAAAAAAGAATAATGTAGCCGGAATCAACTTTTCAAACAATGAAAAAGCCCATGTATCGAGCCATCCGAATCCGCCCAAAAACAGCATCAACAAGACGAGCAAAGTCGTATATGTAGAAGTTATAAGACCGAAACGATTGTTGACTTTGAAATAATTTTGCTGATCGGCATATTTCCGCTCATCGTAAAGTCCCGCAACATTTCCGGCAAAACCGGAGATGCAGCACGGGTTTCTCGATGCCAACCATTGGGAAAAAAATATATTCTCCCACGACAAAAAACACAATGATATAAAATACCCAATTATACATTTTATAAACAGCTTACAATACTACTCGAGAAAAAGGAGCTTCGTCGATCGAACAAAAATCTTTGTCCAAATATTTGTAATATCCCGTTATCGCCACCATAGCTGCATTATCGGTCGTAAAAAGAAAATTTCGGCAAATGAATCTTCCAGCCATACCGACGGGCATGATCTTCAAAAGCGTTTCGCACTCCCGAATTAGCCGACACTCCCGGCTACCGCCACTTCGGTAATACCGTATCCTTTACCGCTTTACGCAATTTATCCATTAATATATCCACAATAGTAAACTGTAAAGAAGCGCACAGATCTTGTTTATTTTTTTCTATAAAATCAGGATCTTCTTTAATGCGGTCACGGAGTAAATAAAGGAAAGAAGTCTTCAATCCGCTAAAACTGTAATTATACCCGGAATGTGCGGTTTATTCAAAGGTAAAGGCCTTCGGATTCCCTTCTTTAGCCAAACGATCCACTACCGGGTCCGCCGGGATAGCCCAAATCCATGACTTTAGCGCACTTATCGAAAGCCTCCGGCAGCATCATCTATCGTCTGCCCGATCACCTCCATATCCTTATACGAATTTACCCGAATAATCTGGGAATTTCCTCCGGACACCAATAAACAGATAAACGGAAACGACGGTTGATTATGGTCATCTTCGCTCTCTCCTTGATAAAATGCGCCATGACATGTGCCTGCAAATGATTTACATCGATCAGAGGAATGTCCAAAGCGGTTACAAAACCTTTGGCAAAAGACGTACCGACAAGTAAAGACCCCATCAATCCCGGTCCGCGAGTAAACGCCAATGCACTCAATTCGCTCTTATCGATTCCTGCACGTTTCAATGCTTCGGACACTACCGGTATAAATATTCTGCTGATGTGCACGAGATGCCAGTTCGGGAACAACTCCTCCGAAAGCCTCATGCACAGCCTGGCTGGCTATAACGTTAGACAACATAACGCCATCTCGAATTACAGCTGCCGACGTATCGTCGCATGATGACTCTATTCCTAAAATAGTTATATGGTTCATATAATTGATTTTCTCACAATATTTCTGCGGACGAAATTAATCATTAAAAGGGAATTATTAGAAAAAGCATCCGATTTTTGTTTACCCAAAAACACAACTTTTTTACGCAAAATGTTATATTTTGCATTAATTCTTTTAACAATATTATAATCACAAATCAAGAATAAATGTTGCATGATCGAAAAATTCGACAACGTCAAAGATTTATTCTCCGAAAAATGATAAATTTGTACCACATTGTCATGAAACAGATATTCAAGATTTTCAAATACATAACAATCAGCATATTAACGATTTTAATTATCGTATATGCCGGACTTTATTTATTGTTGAGCATACCCGCTGTTCAACAGGAAATCAAGAATATAAGCGAACGTGAACTATCTCAAGTATTAGAAACGAAATTAACTATAAAACAGGTACAGCTTTTTCCCGTTCAATAAAGCAGTATTGGAAGGGCTTTGTCTATATGACCAGAAAAACGATACATTGCTTTATGCTCAAAAAACTAACTGCCGGATTTTCCCTTTTGCTTTATTGGAACATCAATTGATATTTACAACGGCCCAACTTTTTCGATTTCAAAATCGAAATACAACGGGATTCTTCAAATTCACAAACCAATCTCCAATTTTAATAGATGCTTTTACTCCTCGAAAAAAAAAAGAATCGTTATAAACCGTTCGATATACAGCTTAATACTATCCTGATTCGCCGGGGAAGTATCCGTTATGATATTTTATCCGAACCGTACAAAGATCCGGGAACTTTTGACAAGAACCATATCCTTTTGGACAAAGTAGTATCTACCGTATCACTAAAAAGCTTTACGGAAAGACTCTATAAACATCAATGTCAGGCGCATCAGTTTTGAAGAAAAATCGGGCTTTTCATTATCAAAATTGGCATTTAAGTTACAAGGGAACGAAGATAAAGCGACATTGTCTAATTTTCGGCTCAATCTTGCAAATTCACACCTGAGTATCCGAAAAAAAACAGACATCGACTTGTCAAAGACAAATACGCTGAAACAATTCTGTGACAGTACGGATTTGAATTTCAATATTGATGAAGCTCATGTCGTATTAAAAGACATTGCTCCTTTTGCTCCGATCTTACGGAACTTTTTCTACCCCGATAGATTTGACATGTAATATCGGCGGAACTATAAACAACCTACGACTCGAACACATGAATTTATCTTATGGAGAAAAAGTATCCATTTGAAAAGCAAAGGTAGTCTCGATGGCGTTACATCACCACAAAATGCGTTCATATTCGGTGAAATACAAGAATTGAATGCATCTCCCAAAGGAATACAATCTTTAATCAACGATTTATCTTCGGTCCGCAAAGATGTGAACCCGATTCTTGCTCATTTAGGAACAGTTAGTTTTCACGGTGAAATATCGGGATTTATAACTCAATTGATCACCTTCGGAGAATTTGACAGCAATATCGGAAAGTTACAGGCGGACATGATGATCTCCCGGAATGCAAAAAGAAAATCTGGCATAAAAGGAACTGCAGAAACTTCAGGGCTTCAAATCAGGGAGTTTTTCTGCCCCAAGGAAATCCCTTTGGGAGAAATCAGTTTTAAATTTGATCTCGATGGACACCACCCGCATAAATGAAATGCCCGAAGGTAAAAGTCATTGGAGATATAGGCCATATCGACTTTAAAGGATACACATACGAGAACATCAGCCTGAACGGGAACTACAAAGGTTCGAAATATGACGGCACTCTCAATATAGACGATCCGAACGGGAACTTGCAAAATGAACGGAACTATCGATCTATTAGATAAGCGTCCGATATTTCAATTAGTAGCACGAGGTGAAAATATACGTTTACAGGAAACAATTAGCCCCTCAATACTCAAACTCGACTTTAGGATTCATTCTCAGTGCCAATTTCGAAGGAAATAATCTGGATAATGCAGAAGGAGTCTTATCGATAGACACCCTCTCTTTTTAACAATAACGGAAAAATATTCTCAACTCGAAATTTTCATATCGAAGCTCACAATGAACAAACTCCTCAGTCAGTAAGCATCGAATCGGACTTAATATCAGGAAGAATATCCGCCGATATTCTTTTTAATACACTAAAGGACTCTTTCACTCGAATGTTAGCATCTGCGCTACCTTCACTCATTCAGCCACCTACCTCTAAACAAGTAGCACAAAAACAACTTCACTTTTAACTTCGAGATTCAGAACAGCAATCATTTATCGGATGTTCTCGAACTGCCTTTTTATTTTAAAAAATCCGCAAAAATATCAGGATTTTTTTTCAGTGATGAAAACCGCAATTTCAGGATAGAAGGAAATTTGCCCGAATTTCAAATAAAAACATGCGCTTTGCTTCGGCGGGAATCTACGCAGAAAAACAAAAAAGAAAAAATATTTCTTTCCAGCTTGAGCTATGCTACTTAACAAGCAGGACAAACAGATTCATTGGAATGTAGCTGCAAAAAAAGCTCATGACGACTATCTTAACACAAAATCAACTGGAGCAACTCCGTACGGCAACGTTTTGTGGAGAATTATCATCCCAAAGTAAATTTATCAAAACCGAAAAAATCTGCCGATGCCGACATACATATCAACCCGACCCAACTGATACTGAATGACACAATATGGCAAGTCTCCCCTGTCCCAAATCAACATTAACGATGGTAAAAATACAAATCAGCCATTTCGAAGTAAGACATGATTCTCAATTTTTACGTCTTGACGGTAACATATCAAAACTTCCTGAAGATGAATTGACTTTGCAACTGAATGACATCAACCTTGATTATATTTTCGATCACTGAATATCAAACATGTCGTTTTTGGAGGTCAAGCCACGGGTATATTCAGCATCGCCGGATTACTGAATAAAGAAATCCGCCTGAGTACAAAAACAGTTTGATGTAATTAATTTTGCATACAATCACTTCTTTATTGGGAAATCTTCATCTATTCAGCCAATGGGAGCGAGAAACAAAAGGTATTTTTTACTACAAGGTAAAAATATCTCAATCGAATACAGATGATACCCGGATCGAGGGATATATATTTCCGACCAGCGATTCGCTACATCTGTCATTCGATGCAAATCGGCTGAACCTTGAATTTCTCCGTCCGTTTATGGATAATATTTTAAGCAATGCGACAGGACGGGCCACCGGAAAACTGGATTTTTACGGGAAATTCAAAGCCTTAAACGTAACAGGAGATGCTTTTGTCGATAATTTTACTTTCGACATCGGATATTTGAACACGTCATTTTCCGTTACTGATACCGTACACATGACTCCTACTTCGATATATTTTAATGATGCCTCGTTGCGCGATCGAAATGGGAAACTCGCTAAGGTCAAAGGTATATTGCATCATAAAAACTTCAAGAATCTCAGCTATGATATCGGGATTTCAGGATTACAGAATTTTCTGGTATATAATATGACAGAAAAAAACTCAGCCCTATTTATTACGGCACAATATATGGAAGCGGAGCTGCAACTATCAACGGGGATCTTGTAAAACGAATATAGATGTCAATATGAGTACTGGACCGAACTCTAAATTTACCTATGTTCTTACGGGAAACGAAACGGCAAGCGATTACCCTGTTCATTACTTTCATAAATAGACGTGCATTGAATTTTGAAAAGCAGAAATTACAACAGGATAGCATCAATACCTGATTTCTACTCCGGTTATTGAAAAAAAGAATCATTTATTAAATATAAATCTTCAAATCGATGCTACTCCCCGATATAACGATGCAACTGGTCATGGACCCGCCACAGGAGATATAATCAAGGCAAACGGAACTGGGGCAATGCGTATAGAATATAATACGTTATCCGACATGAAAATGTATGGTACATATACCTTGGAAAAAGGGAATTATAACTTTAATTTGCAAGATCTTATCACAAGAGATTTTACCATACGTTCAGGGGAGTATCTCGTTCAGAGGTACACCTCTGAATGCCGAGCTCAACATCGAGGCTTATTACGCACTGACAGCAAATCTACAAGATCTGGATGAAAGTTTTGCCGATGATAAGGAACTGGCAAGAACGAACGTTCCTGTTCAAACGGTTTTACGTCTTACCGGAGATTTACAACGTCCCGATTTTAAATTCGATTTGAATTTTCCGACTTTAAGTCAGGATGTCGACCGACGGATACGTAGCATTGTCAGCACTGACGAGATGATGAACCGGCAAATCATATATTTGTTGGCATTAAACAAGTTCTATACTCCGGATTATATGAACGTGGGACAGGCCCGAAATAACGAACTCGTTTCGGTAGCCTCATCGACCTTATCTTCACAATTAAGCAATATGCTCGGACAAATTAGCGACAAGTGGAATATCGGTACAAATATCCGAAGTGATAAAGGCGATTTCTCTGATGTAGAATTCGAACTTGCTTTATCGAGTCAACTGCTCAACAATCGATTAATATTTAACGGAAATTTCGGATATCGAGATGACGCCGTAAACAGCAATACATTTATCGGTGATTTCGACTTAGAATATTTACTCAGCAAAAGCGGAAATTTACGCTTAAAAGCATATAATCACTACAATGATAAAAACTACTACATAAAAATCGGCCCTGACAACTCAAGGCGTAGGGGAATCATGTATAAACGTGATTTTTACAAAAATTTCAGGAACTATTCCAGCGCATAGGAGAATCGATACATCGTCTTTCAAAAAAAAAAAAAAAGAGAAACCCGAAAATCAAAGATAACACACAAACTACCACAGAACAAGAAAAATAATTCTTTATATAAAATCGAAAGACTTAAAAAATACTTCCAAAAAGTCTATTCAATCTATCTAAAAAACTTGTTCTAATTTTCCGATGTAGAAATTCACGAAACCGACTCGAGCAAAATTAAACAGACTTTTACAAATTCTGCCATGTAATTTTTTTTACTTTTACTACAAATCCCGATAATCTTATAATATAGATTAATTACAGACTGTAAAAGATCAAAAACTGGAAGTAAAAAAGAATAATTTATTGGATGATAATCTTTTTTGCAGATTTACGATATATGGTTACTTGCACAATAAAACCGTAATAACCAAAAACAAAAACGATACAACCGAAAAACAACAGATTATAATAAAGTCCGTAAACAAAAACAAAACGATCGAAATATAAAATAAATACACGGTCATTCGCTCAAAGCCAAATACAAACTTCGAATCGGTCTTTAAATAGGCAGCAGTAAAATCATACCTTAACTTTAATTCTCTCCAAGCCTTAAAATTATTTTCATAATGAATTACCATTCTACTTTCAGGAGAAAGTTCGATACGGGTATTATCTGCCGTCGCAACCTCATTAATAAATAAATCATCGTCTCCATAATGGAGATTTAAATGTTTGGAAAAACCTTTATTTCTGAAAAACAGATCTTTCCGATAGGCAAGATTATATCCTTCGGCCATATAAGTCTTATGCAATAGAATATAAGAGATATAAAGCAAAGTAAACATTAACCGATCATAAGCGACGTATCTTCTTTTTCCGTTGCCCCTCCCCGTCTATATATGCGTATCCTGCTACGATATCCACTCCTTCAACAAAATTCCGCATCATATAAGTAAGCCAATCACTTCCTTCAGGTGCACAAATTGGCATTTGTCAACATTACAATATCATGCTTTGCCGCCTTAATTCCAATCGTTAAGGCCAATTTTTTCCGGCTAAGGCTTCGGGCTTCATCCGAATATAAGTTTGATATAGATTGTCATATTCAGATTCTAAACGGGTCACAACATCACGAGTCTCGTCTGTAGAACCGTCATTTACAACAATCACATCAAAATCGGGATAGTTTTGCGACAAAAAATCGAAGGTAGAAAAACCTCTAAATGCTCAGCGTCATTTTTAGCATACACGATGACAGATACTCCCGCCGTTTATCGGTATATGGGACATCTCCCTTTTTTTCTTCCGATTCCAGATATTTCAAGGGTTTTCGGTAAAAATATAGATAATAGAATACCTGAATCGAAAAAAGAATAAACATTATAATAAAAAAATGATCTCTATACCATTAAAATCAAAACTGACCTGCATATTTCATAATATTTTATGCAAACGTACACAATCTTTTTTTTATGAAACAAAACCTATTTTTGAAATAAAAAAATACTCTAAAAGCAAATGGCGATAAATTATCAAGATAATTTTATATCAAAATAAATATTTGGTAATAAAGCAGATATAAAACACGCTACATTTTACAAAAATTTTTTATTCTACAACGACAATAAAAAACAGGAAGAACCGTTACATAATTAGTGATCAAATTTTATTGGGAACATACAATAAAAAGGCTATATTTGCCCCACTGAATTATGTTTATCTGCAAAAAATTATTTTTAATGAAAACAAATATACTTTACTTATTCCTTATTTCCGTTGCCTTTTTCTCTTGTAAAACACAATCAGATATTGCTTATTTTCAAGACTTAGAAAATAAATACGATCAAGGTATAGCAATCGATACTTTATTAAACTACGAATCTAAAATTATCCCTGACGACATATTATCCATCTATGTGTCGGCGGAAGATCCCAATGCAGTCGCAATATTTAATCTTCCTGCTGTCAGTTATTTATATACAGGTCAAACTGACATTACAGCAACCCCTAAACTGCAAACATATCTTGTCGATAAAAATGGAAATATAAACTATCCTCAACTCGGGCAATTGCATGTCGCAGGATTAACTCGAAAACAATTAGAATCTCTTATCAAAAAAACAAAATAGAAAATTATGTAAAAAGAACCTTTGGTCACTGTCGATATTCTCAACTTTAAAATTGTTATATTGGGAGAAATAAACAGACCCGGTACCATCAGTATATCAGGAGACCGCATATCAATTTTAGATGCAATAGGTATGGCCGAGACTTATCTATATACGGAAAAAGAGAAAATATATTATTAATCAGAGAAAATAAAGGGAAAAAGGAGTTTCATCGATTCGACTTAACTGATCCAGCAATCTTTTCATCCCCATATTACTATTTACAAAAAAAATGATGTCATATATGTAGAACCCAACAAAGCTAAAAAAGCTGCGGCAAAATACGGATCTGACAAACAGTTTAATATAACAATCACATCAACTATCATCAGTGCTGTATCTACAATTGCAGCTTTGTTTATCGCAATATTCAAATAAATAAAAAATTACAGTAGTCATGAATAGTATAAGCCAAAATAATAACAACATAACAAATATTTTAGCTTTAATTCATTCTTATATCAAACATTGGTATCTCTTTGTTATATCAATTATAGGTTGCCTGGGGCTTTGCTTTATTTATTTAAAAATAAAAACCCCTATCTACCAAGTTAATGCAAGTATATTAATACAATCAGAAGATGGGAAATCTTCAGGAGCGCTACAATCATCCATACTTAAAAAGTTCTCTTTCGGAGGACTTGTCGGTGGTGGTGGTGAAGTAGATGATGAAATTCATGTAATATCATCACACTCGACATTGCGATAAACCGTTGAAAAACTTAAATTAAATCAAACATATATTATCAATAAAGACTTTATCCGTAAAAAGATGTATATAACCAATCTCCGATAAAATTGATTGTCCCCTCATCTATCGAAGACACTTTATCGGCATCTTTACGATTTAAAAGTACATATCAAAAACAAGGCAAAATTGATATTACTGCCCGTAAAGGCAGAAAATTTATTGGAGAAGTCGAATCAAATAAATTTCCGGCAATACTATCCACTCCATACGGAATTTTCTCATTTGACTCGACATGTTTTTTAAATCCGGAAAAAAATTAAATCAAACTATCTATTTAAGCGGGTATGATGATGCAGCTGAAAACATATCTAAAAATATAGATATGTATATCGCTACAAAAAAAAAAGCAAATTTAATACGCTTAGGCATTCTTGAAAATAACATACAGAGGGGGGGAAAGATCTTCTGAATACAATTATTACAACATACAATGATAACGGCATTCAAACAAAAAAACTTGAAGCTTCACAAACAGCCCATTTTTTAAATATCCGTATAGACTCTATTATTACGGAATTATCTGAAATAGAAAAGAAAAATCGAATTATATAAAAAGGAGTAACAACCTGACGAACATCGAAGCTGAAGCTAAAATCATTTTGGAACAAAACGGAATATTTAAAGAAAAATTAGTTGAAACAGAAACCCAACGTCAGATAGTTTCGCTAATCGAAAAGTTTATGTCCGACCCTCAGAACAAATATTCTTTAATGCCATTCAACAGTGGGCTTTCTGACAAATCATCAATTGAAGCCATACAAAATTATAATGAATTAATTCTTAAACGATTAAAGTTACTTCAAACAGCTAAACCCAATAGTCCTACCATAAAAACTGATCGAACAGCAGATTGATGCCAATAGGGAAAAATGTGCAAAACACAATTTCAAATATGAAAGCGGGGATAGAAATTGCATTAAAAGATTTACACGCTCAAGAAAAAAACTTTTTTATCTCCAGAATAAATAAAATATGCCTACCCAAGAAAGAGAATTTATAAATATAAAAAGACAACAACTCATAAAAGAAGAAAGAACTATATTTATTTCTTTTTACAGAAGAAAGAAGAAAACGCAATTACTTTAGCCGTAGCAACCCTAAAGGGCAAATTGTAGATAAAGCATATAATATAAATAAGCCAGTAGGAGCGACACGTTTAATGTTACTTTCGTTCAGTATCCTTATAGGATTACTACTCCCTATAGTTTATCTATACTTAAGAAATATCTTTAAAACAAAATTCGGAACACGTTCTGAACTTGAAGCATTAACCGATATTCCTATTTTAGGAGAAATATGCACAAACGACACAAATGAAAATATTGTAGTCAAGGATGGAAGCACATCTCCTATTTCAGAACTTTTCAGATTATTGAGAAGCAATATTCAATTCATATTAAATGGAAAAAGACGAGAAGGTTATTTTAGTTACTTCCAGTACTAGTGGAGAAGGCAAATCTTTCATCAGCAGCAATTTTGCCAAGACATTAGCTTTATCTGGGAAAAAGGTAATTCTTATCGGTATGGATATAAGAAACCCTCGCTTAGAGAGACTATTTGAAGTTACAAAATAAATATGGTTTAACAAATTATTTAGCAACAAATACGATAACAATACCAGAAATTATTGTCCCCAAAGTTTTGCACGACAATATGGATATAATTTTAGCAGGGCCTATTCCTCCTAATCCGCAGAATTATTGTCAAGTGAAAAAGCTAAAAAGGCCTTATTGACGAACTCAAACAAACATACGATTATATAATCTTGGACACAGCACCTGTCGGATTAATCTCTGACACATTCAATTTTGCATACATTTCCGACATGACAATATACGTTTTGCAGAGCCAACTATACGACCAAGGATAACATCAGGTATGCAAATACCCTTGTACAAAACAATCGATTGAAAAAGATGTCATTTGTCATCAACGCAACAAACGCGAAACAAGGTTACGGATACGGTTATGGAAATAAAAATGCCCAATAAACGTCATCCGTCAATATTATTTAAACCCAATATTGACCTACAGTACAAAAAAAATACTTTTATACACTTGTCTGTTAAAGATTTTAAGTGTCGTCACGAGTTTTATAATTGTACCTATCACCATCGATTTTGTTAATGCCGAAAATTACGGTATTTGGCTTACTCTCAGTTCAATGGTCACTTGGATAAGTTTTTTCGACTTAGGACTTACGAATGGATTAAGAAATAAGTTAACAGAAGCGATTTCTTTTACAAAAATATAAACTCGCCAAAAACTTATATCAGTACATCATACGCTTTATTGTTTGGCATATTTTTTATATTATGGCTCATCATCACACTTACAATGCCATATCTCAATTGGGTAGAAATATTAAAAAAAGTTTCTACCACAAATGCCCCTAATATATCACAGGCTTTTATTATAATTTTTTCTTATTTTTTGCCTGTCATTTGTGCTAAAAAATCATCAATATCGTTTTATTTGCCGACCAAAGAGCTGCAATGGCATCTTTAATTGATGTTTCAGGTCAAGTTGTAGCCTTAATAGTCATCTATTCATTAACCTTGGTCACTAAAGGTTCTCTATTGCTTTTATGTATCTGTTTATGCATGACACCACTTATAGTCACTATTTTGTTTTCGATCTTTTTTTTATATCGAGGAAAATATAAAAAATTAAGTCCATCCATAAAAATATATAAAAAATAAAACATATAAAACCTTTATTTAACACTGGAAGTAAATTTTTTATCATTCAAATTGCAACAATCATTCAATACCAAATGTCCAGCTTCATCATTGCTCGAAATCTCAGGATGAACGAAGTCACGGATTTCAATATTGCATATAAATATTTCGGGGTTCTCACGATGGCAATTACAATTTTATTATTGCCTTTTTGGTCTGCTGCAACCGATGCATATACAAGACAAGATTTCATGTGGCTAAGAAATAAAATAAAACAATATATCAAATGCGTCTTACTATTAAACCATAACAGGAATCATCATGTATGTCTGCTCCAGGGGCAACTCTACTATGTATGGCTAAAAGAACGTATCGATATATCAACTACCCTCTCGTTTTTGGGCGATGTTATACAATATCATATGTGTTTTCTCTCATCCATTCGTGACATTGCTAAATGGTATCGGAGCAATAACAATACAACTCTATGTCAGCCTTATATCCCCGCTTCTTTTTTATAATAACAGCCACACTATTAGTACAAAACACATCTTTAGAGACTAGCGCGGTCCTCATAGCATCGATCATCTCCAATTTCTATGGATTCATTATCGCACCGATTCAGTATAGACAAGTCATTATTAAACATAAAAAAGGGATATGGATAAAATGACAAATACCACAACTGTTTACACCGAAAAAAGAAGAAAGATATATTATTCTTTTCTTAACGGGCTTAGCACTATATTGCATAGGTTACCTATTGCGGCGTATAGGAGAAGAAACCGATATAATAAGACAACCGTTACAATATCTGGGATTTCTTATCTTGATAATCGCTGCTTATAAAAGCATCTCTTTCAGAAAAAACCATTACAGCACATATATCCAATATTCGATGTATGCATTGCTGCTATGGCATATATATACCATATTACATAATTTTTCGATCACTTCCAGAGTCTCTGATGACCTATTTCCAACCCTATTTTTTCTTTTCATTTATTTGTACCTCTCATCGTATTTTTTCCCGACAGACAAGTTGGTACATTATTTCATTCGATGGGGACTTATATGCATTCCGTTTTTTTTCATATTTGGTATTCTTTTTATAGTTCCTTTATTCAAAAACCAATCTTTCACTGAACAATTTGTATGGGTATTAGGAACCACCCCGGCATTTTTATATTTAATATCACCTTATTTACGAAATAAGAACATATTGTATGCCGGAATTATTACGGCATTGTCTGTTTTGATTCCAACCATCATGGCAAGACGTAACCTAATGTTGACTTATGGAAACTTCTTTATTTTGGGAACGTTAATATTATCAATCTCTAAATTGAAACACCATATCCAAGAAAAGATGATCGGGATATTGTTTCTTTGCATCAGTTGTTTTTGCCTTATATGCTTTTTTTTTTCTTCAGGGGATCTTGGAATATTTCAAAAAAAATATATGACCGGATATCTGTCAATAATCGAGAAGAGCTATTTATATCATTTATAGAAGACATGTCTCAAAAAGACTGGATAATCGGGAAAGGCATTGACGGAACTTATTATGCTCCGGTATCGATGGACAAGAGTTCGATTCTGTCGAAGACAAAGACGACCGATTTCTGATCGAATGCGGTTATTTACAAGTCATATTAAAGGGAGGAGTAGTAAACTTAATATTATTATTAAACATATTCATATCGGCAATATACTTAGGATTATTCAAATCTAAAAATAAATTTTTGCAAAATTGCTGGATTTGTTATTTTACTTTGGTTTAGATATGTTCCCATGGGGGAATGCCAGCTCTTGACTTTCGGTATCTATTAGTATGGATATGCTCTGCTATATGCATAAATAAAAAATAAGTCAGAAATTTCTCTGAAGAACAAATTACCAAGTATTTCGCTTTATAAATCAACACTGATGGATTCACTAAAGATACTCGTTCTTTCTGCAACAGCTCCAAAAAAATTATAGAACAAGATCACGACTATAATGGAAGAGGATGGATAGATTCATATATAAATTTATTCTCTTCTGATTCTAGTATCAAATTATTTGTTGCATATCATACCCGATATCCCGACAAACCTAAACAAATCAATAATGTAAATTACTATCCGTAAGGGACGGACTAACGTATAATTTCAAACCTTTTAATATAATTCCCCGATATTTAGGCAAAAAGGAATGCCTCAAAGATATTGACAATTTTATGAGTATCTTAAACACAGTCCAGCCGGATATAGTTCATTTATTCGGAAGTGAATGGTGTGGAATCAGACTTTTAAAATATTGTAAATTTCCTATTGTCCTTCATCTGCAAGGGATCGTGTCAATATATAATTATTCATTTCTTCCTAATGGAACAAATTTATGGAATTTATATCTCAACTCATTAAAAGTCCCCATAAAAACAATCAAACGTATATCTTTTTCCTTTTTTATATAAAAAAACTTTTTATACATAGCAAAACGAGAATTGGAAATACTCCCTCTTTTAAAATACGCATTTGGAAGAACAGATTGGGATAAAGAAAGTATTAAACTCATTGTCCGAATTGCAAATATTTTTATATAAACGAAATATTGAGAGAACTGTTTTATATTGCAAAAAAAAAATGGAATAACCCTGTAAATAATAAAATAACAATCCTATCTACCATTTCCGATTCTTCATATAAAGGTCTTGATGTCATATTCAAAACCATAAACGTTTTAAAAAAACTATCCAAAAAAAAAGATAGAATGGAGAATTGAGGAATATCCGATAAGTCGGAATCTGTGAAGTTATATAAGAAACTGCATAAACACAAAGAATGTAAAATTTTTTAGGAATCTTATCCGCGCAAGATATAATAAAAAGAATTACAAAATGCGACCCTATATTTACACCCTTCACATATAGAGAACAGTGCCAATAGTATATGTGAAGCACAATATATTGGGACACCGACCATTGCAACTAATGTTGGAGGAACAAGCTCAATATTATCAAATGATGCAGGTATATTAGTCTCTCCTAATGACCCCTTATGAAATCGTATCTGCCATCTTAAAAATATGGAACGATAAAGATTTTGCATTAAAATTATCACGAAATGAAATTTTAACGGCAGAGAAAAAGACATGATAAGATAATTATAAAAAAACAAACGATCAACGCTTACAAAACGATTATCAATGAAGTTATCAATCATAACAATCAACAGAAATAACGCAATAGGATTAGAACAAACTATCAAAAGCGTTATTTCACTGAAATATTCAAACTTCAGTATATTGTCATAGACGGCGCTTCCACTGATAACAGTATCGATATCATTCGTAAATACGCATCGAGTATCACATTCTGGATATCAGAGCCAGATAAAGGTATATACAATGCAATGAATAAAGCGGTCGATTTTTGCTTCCGGAGAATATATATTCTTTCTTAATTCAGGGGACATTTTTACGGACGGTTGTTCTTTTGATTTTATGAATAATGCGACAACTGACTTCATATTTACAAGCGTCATTATGAATAATAAGCATATACGCATAAAATCAACCCCCAAACGGCTCAATAAATTCGATCTCTACGAAGGAATATGTCATCAAGCAAGCGTAATAAAACGTAGTGTATTTATAGAGCAAGGAAAATACGATGAAGAGTTTAAAATCATTGCTGATTGGGGATTACTGATAAAAAGCAATCTGTTTAAATAAAAAAAGTCTTATACAATTGTCCCTGAAACATTAGTAAAATATAATACTCAAGGCATAAGCTCACAAGCATCAATGCATAAAAACATTCTTCTGCAAAAAAAAGAACTTCAATACTAAATACGGATTTCATATAAATAAATATTTTTTTATTATCTTTATCGATTAAAACCTTATATATTAATTCGACGTATTTATATGAAAATAAGTCACATTATAAACCATTATAACAAAAAGGTAAAAACTTTAATCAAAGCATTCAGGATACAAAAACATTATATAAATTATAAAAAAAATCACCATGAAAGTATTGCTAATCAATAAATATTTTTTTACTTAAGAGGTGGTGCAGAAACTGTTTTTTTCAAAACAATTTCATTATTAAAATCAAAAGGTCATGAGGTTATACCAGTATCAACTAAAAAAAAAAAAAATTTCTCTAGTGAGAACCCTTATTTTATAGACTATCCCGAATTCAGGGAGATCCCACTCAAGCATAAAATACAAAATATAAAAAATCGTTTTTTTTTTTTAATAAAGAAGCCTCAAAAAAAATCGAAGAAGCCATATTGAAAGAAAAAGCCAGATATTGCACACATTCATTTAATGTTCAGTAGTTTTTCTGTCTCAATTTTACCGATATTAAAAAAATACAATATTCCTGTCGTTATCACTGCCCACGATTACCCGCTCGTTTGTCCAGCATCAGCTTTATTAAACGGAAAACTACAAATATGTACAAAATGCCAAAATGGAAGATACTATAACTGCTTAATAAACAAATGCGGAAAATCCGGTTATTTGAGAGCTTTTTCCTTTTCATGGCAGAAATGTATTTCAGAAAAAATATTCTATCCAGTTAACCATTATATCGATACCTTTATTTTTGTCAGCCAAGCATCTTTCCAACTTTATGCCAAATTAAATCCTGAATTTAAAAAATATAACCATCAGGTTATCTACAATCCGATAGAAACTAAAGCTGCATATAATCCACATCGGGGAAATTATATACTTTATTTCGGACGTTTATCTGAAGAAAAAAGGAATAAAAACATTAATACGAACAGCCAAACGACTTCCCGATATCCAAATAAAAATAGCGGGAAATGGAGACCTCGTACTAAATGATATTCCACACAATGTCGAACTTCTCGGCTTCAAATCAGGAAAAGATCTGGAAAAAACAATTTCCGAATCATCTTTTATAATTGTTCCTTCCGAATGGTATGAAACATTTGGACTAAGTGCGGCAGAAGCCATGGCGCTAAGCAAACCTGTTATTGCATCCAATATCGGAGGACTTCCTGAAATTGTCGAAAATGGTATAAACGGATATTTATTTGATTACGGCAATACCGAATCACTTTACCAGACGATACAAACTGCCATAATATAGACGATTGCACTTATTATCAAATGTGTAACAATGCATATAATTTTATTCGGAAATTCTCGGAAGAAAAGTATATAAATAATATTATAGAGTTATACCAAAATAATCTCAAAAAAAATAATTTCCTCCTAATCCCCATAAAAATAACAACATAACATTCCAAACCTTATACTTTAGAATTACTATCTTTGTACATCATAAATATTTAAACAAAAGTACAAAATGAAAATAAGTGTAATCGCTATATTTTATAACTCCTCCGCATATATCAAAAAATGTATTCAATCAATACTCGATCAGCAAGATGTCTTTATCGAACTAATTGCAGTAGATGATTGCAGTACAGATGACACATTAAAACTATTGCAAGAGTATGCAATCATTGATGACAGAATTAAAATAATAAAACATCAAAAAAAATCGAGGTATTGCCGCAGCTCGCAATTCAGGAATAAAAGCAGCCTCCGGGGACTGTTTTTACTTGATAGACGGAGATGACTACTTGCCTAATAACGCTCTTTCATCTTTAGCAAAAACATTTTTCTCCTGAGGTTGATTGGGTACAAGGCGGCTATGAAATTCGTAATGAGAAAATTTAAAAATCGCAGATCATATCTATAAATACAGGAAATATACAACACATCAAGAGATTGAAAACCATTTCTTTGATATAGAATTAGTATACACCCACAATAAGTTAATCAATTGCAAATTAAAAAAATGGAGTACATTTTCCGAAGGAATAATACATGAAGACAGATTTTGGAATATAGCCATATATCCACATCTCAACTATATCATTAATGTACCTACAATCACTTATTACTATATTGACAGACCCAAAGTTTTTCCAAAAAACAGTAGTTTTAAACAGCCTTTTATCGATGACGGACTAATGCTTCTTGAAAAAATGACTTTATTAGGGAACAAATGGATGACCTATGCTCAAACATTGGCTATAACAACCATTTTAAGGAATATTTATATAGGAATTTTACGCCTTCATATCGGAAGAAAGTTGTTAAAAAACTCTATTCTCTCCAAATTTTTCCCAATCTCAACTCAAATAAAAATTGTCCACACTTCCCTCGTTATCTGTATTCATTTAATCAAGTATCCCGATATAATTCGGATGGTACTTCAGTCGCATTTATTTAATATATGTTCATTTATTCAACAAACCTATTTTATAAATGAAAAAATATACAGTTTGTCCTATATTATCATCAAATATAATTTTTATAACATTTTTCGCCTAATAAGGATTTAATATCTTTGACTTCAATAAGCATGCATATTAAATCTCTTAGAATTTTAATACTATTACCAAAATCAATATTTTAATGAAACACTTTATAGAAAATATAATCCATAAACTCGGGAAAAAAAGATTATAAACTCGATAAGAACCTTAGCGGCAAAAGGTTTAACAATCGAGGTGTTATCTAAAATACCCTGCATTATACGGGGGGATCGATAAAAAAAAATCGGACTAAAAAATCTTCCGGAATATTATTTGCCGGACGTCATTGTAAACTCCGCCATAAATATCTGATTACAATTGGGAAAACTCTGACTTTAGGTGACAATGTCGAGATTAATGCACTATCAAAAAAACGGAGTAAAAAATAGGGAATAACGTCACTATTCTAAAAAAATTCTATTATCGAATGTACCGAGTAATCAGAGAATTGGGAGAAGGTATAGAAATAGGTGACAATGTCGGTATTTCTCAATCATGTTTTATTCAAGTACGAGGGAATGTAAGAATAGGCTCTTTACGTTATCATGGGTCCCGGAGTATCTATATTTTCAGAAAATCATAATGCAGACAATACTGACGAATATATTATGAACCAAGGTGCAACCCGAAAGGGGCATAACTATTGAAGATGGAGTATGGTTAGGAGCTAAATGCACGATTTTAGACGGTGTTACTATCGGCAAGCATGTGCGATCGTCGCGGCTGGTAGTGTCGTGACAAAAGATGTTCCTGCATATAGCATTGTCGGAGGTGTTCCTGCAAAAACTTATCAAAAATCGCAAGGAATAAAAATAACATCACAAATCATTCTGTAAAGAACGCTTATTTTATTATTTTTGTGCCTTATTACGATTTACAATCAGACGATATGGCAATTTCATCCCCTACAGATATGTGCATCATCACTACTACAGGTGTCCGATGCAATGTAAAAATGTGCAGTATATGGCAGAATCCAACAGAAAAAGCAAAGAAATACAAGTAAAAAGGAGCTCGAAAAACTCCCCAAAGTAAAATTTGTGAATCTCACCGGAGGTGAACCATTTGTACGGGAAGATCTTGAAGAAATTGTCGAGGTAATGTTTCGGAAATCTCCACGGGTAGTGATTTCCACATCCGGATGGTTTGAAGATAGAGTCATAAAACTGGCCGAGAAATTCCCGAACATAGGTATCAGAATCAGTATAGAGGGGCTATCATGTAAAAAATGACGAATTAAGAGGAAGAGCCGGAGGTTTCGATAAAGGATTACGGACACTCATGCTCCTCAAAGAAATGGGAGTAAAAGATATTGGTTTTCGGCATTACTGTTTCCAATAATAATTCCGAAGATATGCTCTCTTTATACCGCCTCTCAAAAATTTGGGAATGGAGTTCGCCACTGCGGCATTTCATAATTTTATTATTTCCACAAACACGACAATGTGATAACCAATACAAACGAGGTTATCGACAACTTTACCCGTTTAATTGAAATGCAAATGAAAAGAAACCCACCCCAAATCTTGGTTCAGAGCATTCTTCAATATGGGGCTTATCAACTACATTGAAGGAAACCGCCGTATGTTACCTTGTGAAGCCGGATTAGTAAACTTTTTCGTTGATCCCTATGGAGAAGTTTATCCATGTAATGGACTTGAAGAAAAATATTGGCAGGAAAGTATGGGTAACATTCGAAATGTAACCGATTTTAAAGAAATTTGGGAAAGCGAACAGGCTGCACGGGTAAGAGAATTAGTACGCAAATGTCCAAAAAATTGCTGGATGGAGCAATACGTAACTGAACGAAGTATACTGA
>VOFJ01002697.1_pt1 | contig 34763 bp, 57 predicted proteins | sample 5384081 | NCBI WGS metagenome assembly VOFJ01 (sample SAMN12384729, study PRJNA508395) | human gut metagenome | isolation source: healthy gut I | host: Homo sapiens
ATCATTGTACTTCGTTCAGTATTTGGCTTCATCAGGAGTGTAGACATTGTGGTAATCACTACACCGCACACCCCAACGTCGATTACAGATTTGTCCAACGCCATGCCAAGTAATTTTCGACACACGCAATGCCACCCGCGACATTCCCGACAGGAGCAATATTGAACTGCTTTAACTATCCGACATGGACGACACGAACATTTTAGTTTTGTACATCCGTCAAGCTACATAGATGACAATGTCAGCGTAGGCGACGGCACGAAAATGTGGCATTTTCTGCCATGTTCAGACAGGAGCCTCGATAGGTCGTAACTGCACTTTGGGGCAGAACGTTTATGTCGTAACAATGTCAAAATTGGCAACAGGTGCGTATTCAGAACAATGTATCCGTATATGAGGGCGTTGAAATTGAAGACAACGTGTTTGTGGTCCGTCATGCGTGTTTACCGGCGTAACAACTCCCACGTGCTCAATTTCCTGCACACGGTGTATGTCAAGACTTTCTAATCAAAAGATTGCGTCGCTCGGGGCAAACTGCACTATCATTTTTGCGGCCACACCATTGGCCGCAACGCATTGATTGCTGCCGGTGCTGGTGACGAATGATGTCATGGACTATGCGCTCATGGCGGGTGTGCCGCGGGCAAACAGCCCAGCCAAGGCCCCCTCCTGGTCCCATCCCTTCGGCACGGACCACCTGGGGCGGGACCTGTTTTTGCGAACTCTGAAAGGCCTGTCTACCAGCCTCACTGTGGGGATCTGCGCCTCTGCCATCAGCGCCGTGGCGGCGGTCCTCATCGGCATTGCGGCGGCCACAGGCTCCCGGGCCATGGACAGCTTCATCAACTGGCTCATTGACCTGGTGATGGGCGTGCCCCACACGGTCCTGGTGATTCTCATCTCCTTTGCCTGCGGACGGGGACTGAAGGGGCTGCTCATCGGCGTGGCCGCCACCCACTGGACCGGCCTGGCCCGGCTCATTCGGGGCGAGGTGCTCCAGCTCCGGAGCCAACAGTATGTGGCAGTGTCCCGGCGGCTGGGAAAGTCCAGCGGCTGGATTCTCCTGCATCATCTGCTGCCCCATTTGGTACCCCAGTTTCTGGTGGGCCTCATTCTCATGCTCCCCCACGCCATTTTGCATGAGGCCTCCATCTCCTTTTTGGGCTATGGACTGCCCCCGGAGCAGCCGGCCATTGGCATCATCCTGGCCGAGAGTATGAAATATCTGTCCGCCGGTATGTGGTGGCCAGCGGTGTTCCCCGGTCTGCTGCTGGTTGCCATGGTGCTGCTCACCGACCGACTGGGAGAAAATTTGCGGGTCATTCTGGACCCCTACAGCGCCCAGGAATAGGAGGAACACTTGGATGGAACGTATACAAAAGCCCCTTCTGGAGGTTTCGGACCTGTCCGTTTCCTTCCGAATGTATGACAGCGGTCTGGAGCAAAAGCAACTTCCGGTCATTTCCAGCCTCAGCCTCAAGGTCCTGCCCGGGGAAATTCTGGCCGTGGCAGGCTCCTCCGGCTCGGGAAAAAGTCTGCTGGCTTCAGCCATTTTGGGCATCCTGCCGGGCAACGCCACCGTGTCCGGCTCCCCTACGGTTTGACGGAGAACCTCTGACCCCGGAACGGCAGGCCAAGCTCCGGGGACCGAAATCGCCCTGGTTCCCCAGTCCGTGGCCTTTCTGGACCCCCTGATGAAGGTGGGAGCCCAGGTGGATGGCCACCGGAAGCCCCCGGCCCACAGAGCGCCGCCGGAAGCTCTTCTGCCGGTTTGGTCTGCCGGGCAGACGGAACGGCTGTACCCCTTCCAGCTCTCCGGCGGCATGGCCCGGCGGGTTCTGGTGTCCACAGCTCTGCTCACCAGCGCCAGGCTGATCATCGCCGACGAGCCCACCCCGGGCATGAGCCTGGAGCAGGCGGAGGAAGCCCTGGCCATGTTCCGGGCCATGGCGGACGAGGGCAAGGGCGTGGTGCTCATCACCCACGACATTGACCTGGCCTTCCCACATTGCCGACCGCATTGCCGTCTTTTACGCGGGGACCACAGTGGAAACCGCTCCGGCGGCGGACTTTCGCCAGGGGCCGGAGGCCTGCGGCATCCCTACAGCAAGGCCCTCTGGCGGGCTCTGCCCCAGCATGAGTTCCGGCCCATCCCGGGCTTCCAACCCTATGCGGGAAATCTGCCCAGTGGCTGCCTCTTCGCCCCCCGCTGCCCCTGCCGGACGGCGGAATGTGAGAAGTCGGTCCCACCTATGCAGACGGTGCGGAAGGGAGAGGTGAGGTGTTTCCATGCGACTTGAGGCAGCCCATGTGAGCTTCCGTTACGGAAGGAAGGGTCCCTGGATTCTGGAGGACCTGAGCCTTGCCGTGGAAAGCGGCCAGCATCTGGGGCTGTTTGCCCCCAGCGGCTACGGAAAAAGCACCCTGGCCCGGCTGCTGGCTGGGTATTTGGCGCCCCAGGAGGGGAAAATTCTCCTGGATGGAGCAGCCCTTCCCAAAAAAGGCGTCTGCCCGGTTCAGCTGATTTGCCAGCATCCGGAGAAGGCCATCAATCCCCGGTGGCGTCTGAAGCAGGTCCTGGAGGAGAGCGGAAAGCTTCGCCCGGACGTCCTGGCCTCCTTTGGCATTGAAACTGCCTGGCTGGACCGGTTCCCCGGGAGCTGTCCGGCGGGGAGCTCCAGCGCTTTTTGCGTGGCAAGGGCCCTGATGAGCGGGGCAAATTTTCTGATCTGCGATGAAATCAGCACCATGCTGGACGTGATCACCCAGGCCCAGATTTGGAACAAAAATTTTGGAGGAGGCCGCCGCCCAAAAACATGGGCCTCATTGCCGTCACCCACAACCGCGCCCTGGCCAACCGGGTCTGCACCCGGGTGTACGACCTCTCCACCGGCGAAAGCTGGATCCCGGAAACCCAGAAGCTCCCGGGAGCGCCATCATAGAGGTATGCCTCGCGCCGCTGGAACGGCCTGGTGAAGAAATGCTCCATCCAGAATGAAAGACCCGGACAAATCCCACGTTTCGGATTGTGGGGATTTGTCCGGGCTCACTTTTTGGATTGATTTCGCCTGGAATTCGTAGTAAAATGTATGACATTCCACTTGATGTACCGGCGGGCGAATTCTCGCCCGCCTCCGGCTCCATGGTCGCCGGTTCGCATCTGCCGCGCGCAATTGCCGTGGGATACACTTGACAGTCGATGTACGGTGGAGTCCAGCTCTTCGGAACACCTTGCGCGGGGCGTTTCCGTGGCGGGTCTTCCTTCTGTTCATCTTCTGTCCAAGCCTATTTTGTCCAGGCCGTCCGAAAATATACCGGCATGTTCGTTTCTTGAATGGAGGAATTTTATGCAGGAAATCCTTGCGTTGGCCGTCCCGGTTCTGTTCATTTTTTATTCATCAAAATCCTTCTGACCCCTATGAAGCTGATCTTCAAGCTCCTGCTCAACACGGGCTGCGGATTTATTTGCCTGTTTCTGTTAAACCTGCTGTCCGGCATCACTGGTATTGTCTTTGAGTTGAATTTCATCACCGCTGCCATTGTGGGCTTTCTGGGCCTGCCGGGCATTGTTCTGCTCCTGGTGGTGCAGTACTTGCTCTGAGATTTCCGCCTGTTATGCGGCAGCGTCTCCGGACTGTTTTTCCGCGGGGACGCTGCCGCATGTGATTGAAGCCGCCAAGGCCCGATGGATCAAGAACGCAGCATTGGGTAGAATGGAGCTAAAAGGAGGCACATGCCATGGAAAATTTTGTATGTAAAGGGCAGCTTTTTCTTCAGTACCGGTCCCAATGGCCACCGGTGTATTCCCAATGGATTTTTTGGTCTGCACAGAGGGGCTTTGCCAGGGGCGCCTTTCCGGTCCTCCCGGAAGCCTACCGGGACCTGCCCCTTCTGGACTTCGGGGACCGGCTCATCCTCCCCGGGTTGGTGGATCTCCACCTCCACGGGCCCCAGTTTGCCTATCGGGGTCTGGGGATGGACCTGGAGCTGCTGGACTGGCTGAAACACCCACACCTTCCCGGAGGAAGCCAAGTTCCGGGACCTGGCCTACGCCGGGCCTGCCTACCGGCAGTTTGTGGCGGCCTTGCAGGGGCAGCTTCACCACCCGGGCCGCCATCTTTGCCACCGCCCACACAGATGCCACCTTGCTTCTCATGGACCTGCTGGAGGAAAGCGGACTCATCACCCGGGTGGGCCGGGTCAGCATGGACCGGGACTGCCCTGAACATCTGCGGGAGCCGGGGCCGGAGGCGGCGCTGGAGGAAACCCGGCGCTGGCTGGAGGCTGTCCAGGGACGTTACCGCCGGACCGGTCCCATTCTCACCCCCGCTTTGTCCCCACCTGCTCCGCTCCCTCCTGGAGGGTCTGGGAAGATTGGCCCGGGAGACGGGCCTGCCGGTGCAGAGCCATTTGTCGGAAAATCAAAAAAGGAAATCGCTGTGGTGCAGGAACGCTTTCCAGAGGCCAGCTGCTATGCCCAGGTTTACGACCGGTTTGGGCTCCTTGGACACCGGCTGCATCATGGCCCACTGCGTCCACTCCCGGGAGGCAGAGCTGGCGCTTCTCAAGGAGCGAGGCGTGTTCATCGCCCACAGTCCAGAATCCAACTCAAACCTTGCCTCCGGCGTGGCTCCGGTCCGCCGCTTCTTGGAACAGGGGCTTCGGGTCGGCCTGGCCTCCGATGTGGCAGGAGGCAGCAGCCTGAATCTTTTCCGGGCCATGGCCCATGCCATTCAGGCCAGCAAGCTTCGCTGGCAGCTCCTGGACCAAAGCCTCCCGCCTCTACCTTCGACCAGGTCTTCTGGATGGCCACCCTGGGCGGCGGCAGCTTCTTCGGCCCTGGGGAACCTTTCGCCCAGGGCTACGCCTTTGACGCCCTGGTCCTGGACGACCGCCGCTATCCCACCGTCCTGCTCCCCCTTAGCATCCAGCAGCGGGTGGAGCGGCTGGCCTATCTGGCAGAGGAGAGCTGCCTTACGGCAAAGTTCGTATCCGGGAACAGCATACAGATAAAAACACTGGAACCGGAGGGTAGTCATGAAAAAATGGTACCATGAGGAATATGAATTTCAGATTGAAGTCATCGGATTTCTCCGTGGCGACCACACGGAGCAGTACTGCCGAAACGGCGAAGAAATTGGAGATACGTATACCTGTAACCTATGGCTGCCCTGTCAACGCAGCTGGGCAGGGCATTTGCTCCAAAGTCATGATGATCCTGTTCTCCGTCATGGAGGCCGTCAGAAGCGGCGGAGATTTAGAGAACATTGGCGGAAACGGCAAATACTGCAAGGATGTCGTATGCCCCCGACGGTTGTGTCATATTCCGGCTTACGGCAAAGAAAAAACTGGAAATGAGAATTTTTACAAGGGAAAATTCCTGGATGAAGGGGGGTCAAACCCGCCTTTCCGGCCCTGTGCCGGGCCATGGCAATGCCCAATCAGGAATGAAATTCCCCCGGTAAAAAAGGAGCGACAATGAACTTACTGAAAATTGCCCTGCTGCAAATAGCCCCATGTGGTGCCTTGACGGGAATTTAGAAAAAGGCTTGGAATCCTGCAAACAAGCCAAAAAAAAAATGGGGGCCGATATCGCCCTATTCCCGGAAATGTGGAGCAATGGGTACGATATATACCATCAACCCCTAGACTGCGTGAAGTGCGCTGCCATTTCGGCACACGGCGACTTTGAATCCATTCCCTTTGGAAATGCGGCAAAAAGAGCTTCACATGGCAATCGGCATCACCTTTTTTGAGCGGTATGGGGACGGTATCCGCAATTCCCTGGTCCTTTTTGACCGATTCGGCGTCAAACAGCTTACGTATGCGAAGGTGCATACCTGTGACTTTGACGTGGAGCGGGATCTCCCTCCCGGTGAGGACTTTTACGTGACCGCCCTGGATACGGCCTGCGGCACGGTGCAAGTGGGCGCCATGATCTGCTTTTGACCGGGAATTTCCTGAAAGCGCCAGAATTCTCATGCTGAAGGGCGCGGAACTGATTCTGGTCCCCAATGCCTGCCCCATGGAAATCAACCGTCTTTCCCAGCTTCGCGGCCGGGCATACGAAAACATGCTGGCAATCGCCACCTGCAACTATCCCGAAACTGTGCCGGATTGCAACGGCGGCTCCAGCGTGTTTGACGGCGTCGCGTACCTTCCCGAAGAGGAGCATTCCCGGGATACCTGCATTCTGCAGGCGGGCGGGCAGGAAGGGATCTATCTCGCCAGCCTGAACCTGGATCAGCTTCGCAGCTACCGTCAGCAGGAAGTCCACGGCAATGCATACCGGCATCCCAAAAAATACGGACTCCTGGTGGATAGGAAAATTGACCCGCCCTTTGTCCGGGATGACTATCGGGAATAGGACGCCATCATCAAAGTGCAGAGCCCAGGAAAATAGCGGGAGAATTCACAAAAAAGGAATTCTCCCGCCTCTCTATATATCATGAGAAATGGACAGTCAAACACCAGATCATCCCCATCCAATTCGTCCAGCTTCATAAACCCAATATCCGTATACAGCCTTTGCGCCTTCACATTTCCGGCCTCAGTAGAAAGCCGCAGGTGCTGAATTCCCGCCGTCTTCAGAATGTGGACTGCAGGCATGGCAGCTTTTTTTCAAAGCCCTGGCCCTGGCAAGCTGCATCCAGATAGTAGCTCCAGGAAGCGGCATCCACATTCCCGCCAATCCATGTTCGGAGGACCAGATAGCCGATTCTTTCGCCGTCTGCCTTACAGATCACGCAGGGGACATGCTCCTCTGGATTGAGGTATGCCCTGCCAATGGAAAAGCCGGCGGGATTGACAAACTCCTCCTGCCCCGGCTTCAGGCGGCATTCCACCGTCGCATACCATAGATCCTCCTCATCCTGGATGGGACGAAGGAAAATCTCCTGGGTTTTCCACGCCTCCCCTGGGAGTGCATGGAGCAACTGCCTGAGCGAGCGGCCTCCATTGCCGTATTCCATGGTGCACCTTCTTCCGCCAAGGGTAGTGGAGTCAATCCTTTCAGATACTATTCCTGATCCCAGTTGTGCCAGACGTTCTGGACATCGTCATCCTCTTCGAACAGGTCGAGCATTTTTTCCATGTTGTCGCGGTCTTCCTGCTTGTCGAGCTTCTGGTAGGACTGCGGGACCATCTCGATCTGGGCGGAGTCGAACTTGTAGCCCTTGTCTTCGAGCGCCTTGGCGACGGTGTTGATGTCGTCGGGGTCAGTGTAGACGGTGAAGCAGCCTTCCTCGGGCTGGAAATCGGCCGCGCCTGCGTCGAGCGCGTCCATCATGACGGTGTCCTCGTCCAGCTCCTCGTCCTCGTTGTCGATGACGATAACGCCCTTGCGGTCGAACGACCAGCTGACGCAGCCGGTGGTGCCGAGACTGCCGCCGTATTTGTCAAAATGGTGGCGGACACTGCCTGCGGTGCGGTTGCGGTTGTCGGTCATCGTCTCGACGATGACAGCAACGCCGCAGGGGCCGTGGCCCTCGTAGGTGATGGTTTCGTAGTTGTCGCCGCTGCCGGATGCCGCTGCTTTTTCCAGCACGCGCTTGATGTTGTCGTTCGGCATATTGGCGGCCTTGGCCTTGGTGATGACGGTCGCGAGGCGGGAGTTATACGCGGGGTCGGCGATGCCGCCGCCCTCCTTGACGGCTACGATCATTTCCTTGGAGATCTTCGTAAAGGCAGCCGCGCGCTTTGCGTCCTGCGCGCCCTTGGTTTTCTGAATGTTATGCCACTTGGAATGTCCGGACATGAGGTGTTCTTCCCTTCGTTACAATATCTCTTGTCATTTTATCACAGAGAACGGGCAGAGGTCAACTGTTTCATAGAAATTGCGTCTCATCTTTATGCGCCTTCGCCTGCAGAACGGTCAGCTCCGGCAGCGCCTCGCGCACAACGCGCTCCAGAACGGCGCAGACGGGGTTCTCCGTCTCAAAATGGCCCGCGTCGATGAGATTGAGGCCGCGATATTTTGCCTCTTCAAAGTGGTTGTATTTGAGATCTGCCGTCACGAGCGTATCGCAGCCCGCTGCCAGCACGTCGTCAATCGCGCCGCCGCAGCTCCCGCCGCCGACAGCCACGCGCCGCACGGGCTTTCCCGCGTCCGCAAACCGGAGTCCGGGGCAGGAGAGTGCCGAATTTGACAAACGCGGCGAATTCGGCAAGACGCTGCTCCCGTACCATGCCGGTGCGGATGAGGCCGTAAGGCCGGCCCCGTGCATCTGTTCCGGTTGGGTTCAGAACCGACACCTCCGTCAGCCCCAGTGTTTCTGCCAGTACGTCGTTGACCCCGCCGGGGCAGACGTCAGATTGGTGTGGGCGATTGATGGCGGCCATCGTCCCGGGCCGCCAGTTCCAGAATGCACCGGCCCACGGAGGTGTCGTCCGTTGACGGACTGGGCGCGTGGAAAACAGCGGGTGGTGCGTCACGATGCACTGCGCGCCGGTTTTCTTCGCCTCGTCGATCACATCCGGCATCGGGTCGAGCGCAACAAGGACGGTATCGACCGGCGCGTCGAACCGCCCGCAGAGCAGACCGACGTTGTCCCAGTCCATTTTCATATACCGGGGAGCCAGCGTCTCCAGGAATTCCAAAAACATCCCCCACTGTAATCATCGCATTGCCTCCATCTCCCGCAGTTCCTTCAGAGCCGCGCTGTAATATTCATATTTAGGTCCTCCCAGGCCTGTCAGTCCCAAAACCACCTTTTTCCACCGCCTGGCGGCAGAAGGCCAGATACTCCCCCACCAGGGGCTTCCGCTGGCCAGCAGGGGGGGCTGGCAAAGTGCTGCCCCGGGGTAAGGCTTTGGCAGCCCGGCTTGGCCTCCAGGACGGTATATAGAAATTTCCCATCCCGCACCGGCTCCTCCCGGGTGATTTCCCAGCCGTGTTCCGACAGGTACTGCCGCAGCTCATTTTGGGAGGACTGACACTGGAGCACCAGACGGTACCTTCCCCCGAAGCCAGGGGCCGCTCCGGAGAATGCCAACCACGGTTTCCGCCCCCAAACCGGCCATGAGGAGCACGTCAAAGTCCCGGGGCAGCCCCGGACACCGTCGCACAGATGGAAAGACAGTCCCTCCCGGACGCCGAACCGCCTGGCATTCTCCCTGGCCCGGGCCAGAGGCTGCTCTGCCACATCCGCCGCCAGTACTCGGCTGGCCCGGCGGGATTGCAGCAGGTAAATGGCCAGATATCCGTGGTCCGTCCCCACATCGGCCACCCGCTGCCCCGGCTCCACAAAGGCAGCGCAGGCCAAAAGCCGTTTGGAAATGGGAAGCTTCATAACTACCCTCCTTACGTGTGCCGCACTGAATAAAAAAGAAAGAAGGAGACGCCGCAGGGGACCCACCCCGCAACGCCTCCTTCCCCAAAGCTTACTGTTTCTCCGCCTCGGCAGCCTCGCTGGCCTCCAGGAACCGGTTCAGCTGGGCCAGGAAGGCGTCGCAGTCGATGCCGTGGACCATGCAAGCCTCCTCCACAGTCCTCTCACCCCGGGGAAGAGGGACAGCCCAGGCAGTGCATGCCGATAGCCTGGAACAGGGGGGCGGTCTCCGGCGCGAGGTCCAGCACTTCGCCGATGATGGTATCTTTTTCAATGGTAACAGCCACGTAACGGACCTCCTACTATCGTTTGCTTTATTATACCCGGCACTCCCCCAAAAAAACAAGAGGAATTGTCAAAAAACCAGAGCGGTTGGATTCGCCGAAATAATTCTTGATTTTCCCACCTGCCCTGTGTACAATGAACCCAACAACTACATAGCTGGGGGAGTTTGTATGACAGGCTGAGAGGAAGGTGCGACCTTCGACCCATAAACCTGATTTGGATCATGCCAACGTAGGGAGACGAAAGACGTAAGAAACGGAAATTGCCAAATCTGGTCATTTCCCGTTTTTCTATCTTGCTCCTGCCACCTGCTCCCACAAATTTTTGCCGAAAGGAATCACCACCATGAGAACTTACAAAACCCAGATGGAAGCCGCAAAAGAGGGGCATTGTGACGCCGGAAATGGAGCTGGTCGCCAAAAAAGGAGTACATGGAGCCGGAAACGCTTCGCCAGCTGGTCGCCAAGGGTGAAGTGGCCATTCCCTGTAACATCCACCACACCTCCATTTCCCCGGAGGGCATCGGCGGAGGACTCCGCACCAAGATCAACGTCAACCTGGGCATCTCCGGCGACTGCAACCGCTACGACATGGAGATGCAGAAGGTGGACCTGGCCCTGCAATTTGGCGCAGAGGCCATTATGGACCTGAGCAATTATGGTAAAACCAACACCTTCCGCCGGGAGCTGATTGCAAAGTCCCCCGCCATGATCGGCACCGTACCCATGTACGACGCCATTGGCTACCTGGAGAAGGATCTGCTGGAAATCACCCCAGAGGATTTCCTGCGGGTGGTCCGGGCTCACGCTGAAGAGGGTGTGGATTTTATGACCATTCACGCCGGTATCAACCGCCGCGCCGTGGAAGCGTTTATGCGGGACAAGCGGAGGATGAACATCGTATCCCGCGGCGGCTCCCTGCTGTTTGGATGGATGATGATGACCGGGAGGGAGAACCCGTTTTACGAACACTACGACGAGGTCCTGGAGATTTTGCGGGAATACGACGTCACCATCAGCCTTGGAGACGCCCTGCGCCCCGGCTGCATCGACGACAGCACCGACGCAGGACAGGTTGCCGAGCTGATTGAGCTTGGCAGCCTCACGGAGCGCGCCTGGGCAAAGGACGTACAGGTCATGGTGGAAGGGCCGGGTCACATGGCCATGAATGAGATTGCGGCCAACATGCAGCTGCAGAAGCGCCTGTGCCACAACGCCCCGTTCTATGTGCTGGGTCCCATTGTCACCGACATTGCCCCCGGCTATGATCACATCACCGCCGCCATCGGCGGAGCCATTGCAGCGGCAAACGGTGCGGACTTCCTGTGCTACGTGACGCCGGCAGAGCATCTTCGCCTGCCGGACCTGGACGACGTGAAGCAGGGCATTATCGCCAGCCGTATTGCTGCTCATGCCGCCGACATCGCCAAGGGCGTCCCCCACGCCAGGCAGCAGGACAACGCCATGTCCGAAGCCCGTCACAAGGTGGACTGGGAGGCCATGTTTGACCTTGCTCTGGACCAGGACAAGGCCAGACGCTACTTTGAAAGCACCCCTCCTGCAGACCGGCACACCTGCTCCATGTGTGGCAAAATGTGCGCGGTACGAACCACCAACCTGATCCTGGAAGGTAAGCAGGTGGAATTCTGCACCGAAAAATAAGGAGCGCTCCGGGACCGGCTACGGCGCATCCGCTTCCACCAGCCGCTCCAGCCGGGCCTCCTGGAGGCGGAAGCGGCGAGCAATGGGCGCAGCCAGAAGACCGGCCCGGGCCATCTCCCGGACCTCATCCAGGGTGGCCCATTTGGCGTCGCTGGTCTCCCCCGGCTGGAGCACAATGTCCGGCTGCGGCGGTGGGCAGCGGAGGAAGTAGAAGTCAAAAAAAGCCTCTTCCCCCGGTCAGACTCCAGCAGCAGGAAGGCTTCCTCCCGGGCGCGGATTCCGGTTTCCTCGTACAGTTCCCGGGCAATGGCCTGGCGGCTGGACTCACCGGCCCAGGCGGAACCGCCGGAGTTTTCCCAGGTGTTGGGAAAGGATTTTTCTCCGGCGCCCGCTTGGTCAGGAGCAGATGTCCGGCTCCATCGCATACCCAGACGCAGACCACCAGCCCATACTCTCCAGGCTTCATTGCCTCTCCTCGCCGCCGCACCCGACCGGTGCGGCGGCGACTGGCGTCATATACATCCACACGCTCCTCCATACGTCCACTCCCTCCCTATATGTTGGATCATATGGTACCATATCTTCGCCCAATTGACAACCGGTTCCCAATTGAGCGCATTGAAATGACAAAACACATCGGACAGGGTCCGCCCCTGCGATCACACATGATAGCGCTAAAGACATAAACGGATATACAAACAAGTAAGCAGGAGGCCACCCGGGCTGGGAATGGGTGGCCTCCTGCTTTCAGAAAGGAAAGGATGGCAAGATTACAAGCAAAACAAATCGGTTCCTCGTTGCAACGGTCCGGAGGGAGCAAAGCGGAGAACCCTCTCTGCTGATTCCGGAAGAAACAGAGCTTACAGCTGCTCCAGGTACCGGACCAGGATGGTGGCTGCTTGCGCCCGGGTGGTGGTTCCACGGGGGTTGAGGGTGGTCTCAGAGATGCCCTGGATCAAGCCCTCTGCCACGGCCCAGGCCATGGGGATCTGGGCATAGGCGCTGACGCCGGCGGCGTCTGCAAAGGATGTCAGGTCCGCCTGGGCTGTCACATCCTGCTCCTTCCAATTGGCGTAGCGGTACAAGATGGCGGCAAACTGCTCTCGGTGATCGAATCGGCAGGCCGGAAGAGGGTGTCTGTTACACCGTTGACCATGCCGTTTTCCTTGGCCCAGGCGACAGCCTGGGTGTAATACTGATTGGGGGCCACATCCTGGAAACCGCTGCTGCCGGTGATCTCGGGGCTACCCTCCATGCGGTAGAGCACGGTAACCAGCTGGCCTCTGCTCAGGGGCATCTGGGGGCAGAAGGTGCTGTCGGTCATGCCGCGGAACAGGCCCATGCCGGTTGCCATCAGGATATCATCCTTGGCCCAATGGTTGGAGACGTCGGTAAAGGTCCCTTCCAGGCTGGGATCCACCACCCGGAAGGTGAGGACTTTTTCATTGCTGCCGAAGCTGCCCCGGACCTTCAGAAAGCCGCAGGCGTTGGCCTGCACCGTGCAGGAGCTGCCGTCGGATTGGGTCACTTCACCCACTTCCGGCGTCAGGGACTTCCAGTTCAGGTTCAACTCATAATCATTCTCGGCTACGTTTTCAATGGTGAGGGTGTCACCCACGGCCAGGGTCGTGGCACTGGCCTGTAGATCCATATCTTCATCCACCATGTGACTGCCACCCTGGATTTCAGCAACCGATACGTTGCCGGCATAGTCAACAGGCCAGGAAAATGGATCGATTGTCCTCCGTACAGTGGCCAGCCACGGCACCTGTACCCGTGATGCTCCCTGGGATTGGGGTAGTAGACACCACAGAAAAGGCAGATCCATTCCATTTACCGGTCTCAGGATCCTTCTGAATTTGACATATGATGGTATAATCAATGAACCAGGTCTCACGGGGTTGGAAGAGATACAAATATTCCGTGTAGGTCGGGCTGAGTTCATTGGCGATGGCTCTGATACTGGACGGATCGTCCATGGGGGGCGCCTGTATCAATGTAGAAGTAGAATTCCACTGCATCATTGGCATTGGGCGTATCCGTCTCCAGCTCTGTGGTTGCCTCCACCCGAACCTTCACTTCTGTATTATTTTCCAGCAAACATCTGCTGGTGTCATAGTAATAAAAAAGCCTTCTTCCTCATTGTATGCAACTGGGTACAGCCAATCCATCCCCAGCTCAGAGGCAGTAAACGGACTTCCTAAAAATGCATTTTTGTTGAACGTCTTGCAGATGCCCTCCATCTCCTGCTTCCAAAGGACCCTGCCAGTGGAAGCATCGGTCACCGTATATGTAACGGTTTTCGCATTGCGGTTCAAGCCGAAAGCAAAAACTTACCCAATCCAAATCCTCATCCCCATTGGGCGACAGACCTGCGGCTTCGGGATTGAACGTCAGGTACTGCGGCTGCAGACCGCCCAACTCGATTTTGGTAGCTTCTGGCACCATGTAATGGTTTCTGGAGGATCCCAAATAGACGCTCTTAAATTCCGCCGGCAGCTCATAGCTGCCCAGGCTCTCCCAGAAGGGTGCATAGCGGCCGCTTGCCATGGTGTTATGGACTTGATCTGCCGTGTTGTAAGCATAGGGGCCGCCCATGAGGGATTCATAGGTCTCAGCATCAAACAGCGGCGCTTCACCGAAGTCCCCATAGAAGGCCAGGAAGGGAGCGGAAAGGCTGACACTATCTTCGCTTATCAGCTGTACAAACCCTTCTTACATAGGTGCCATAGGGGGAACCTCTCGTCCATGTAAGCTCTGTCTGCGTCCGACAGTGTGACCGTAACCGAGACCTGGGCAGTGGCATGGGCAGGGGACGGTAATTCTCCCGTCTGCGGCGCTGGAGGTAACAGCAGCACTCAGTTTCCGGGCATAGTCATAGACCAGATAGGTGACCTTACCGCCCCGAATCTGGCCGCCTTCTGCCTTTTGTCCCAGAACTGCAGTATCCAGGGTGTATGTTTTCTCCCCATCAGAGAAATTCACCACTTCAAAGTCCATGGTATAGACGCCCGTGCGCTCCGGGTCGTCGCCCAGCTCAAATTTGGACTTGTTGGTGCCCTCCACCTGAATGTAAGCTTGAGAGGCCATGGCCGCCGCAGGATTGGGCCAGATCCGCGCCCTGGCGGCGGACGAAGTAGAAGGTGTCGTGGGCTTCATCTACAATGGGAGTCGCCGTGCTCATGAGCAGGCGGTTGACCAGATCGGCCAGCCCTTCCCCTCTGCCACACCCTGTTCCTTCAAATACTGCCGCACCAGGGCTGCTGACGCCGCTACGGCAGGAGAGGCCATGGAGGTACCGGACATGCTCGCAAAATAGTCTTCGTAATATGCAGAGAACACATTGCCGCCAATGCCGGTGATTTCCGGCTTCAAGGTCAGCCCATCGGTGGGGCCCCAGGCAGAGAAGTCCGACATCTGCCCCGCCTGTTGGTTCACACACCAGAACGTGTCCACGCGGATTTTTCTCATCGTGGGGTGGGAAGTTGCAGAACGTTTCAAAGTCTTGATAGGAGATGGAAACGACTGGGAGAGAGAAATCGGTCTGCTCAAACTGCACCGGTACACTTTTGGACTGGCCGCTCTCTGGGCCTTGGCACAGCACCAGCGCTGCCGCCTGCGCCTGGACCGCCTGGGCAACCAGCGTGTCTACGCAGGTCTCGTTCAATTTCAAAAACACCAATTTTCCGTCCGCATCCTGCAAGCTGTCTGTGTAGGGGCATCATCGTTCCACCCAGGACAGCCTCCAGGTCCTTGCCCTCTGGGACATCTGGATGCTCCCAATAGCGGAACTCTGTGCGGTATAGACTCAGGGGCGGCAGATAGGAAAGTACCTTATTGCCGGAAACAACAGTCTGGTTTTCCGCACTGGCCACAGTCAGAACCGGATCATAGGTGCCGGGAGAGCCCACCGTACCGGTGGCAACGGTGGAAGATTTCACCATGTTGTTTCCCCAGAGGCTCTTATCGCCGCTGAACGACGCATTGCCGGCGGCGATCACGACGTTGATGCCAGCATCGCAGGCTGCTTCGTAATATTCCGTAATTCCCTCATCATAGTATGCACCGGCATCGGAGCCCAGGGACAGATTGGCGCAGTCCACACCCAATAAAATGGCATCTTCCAGCGCCCGGGCAATGGAGCTGAATCGCGCCCCACCGCCGGCGTCAAACACCTTCAGCACCACCAGCTGGGCCTCCGGGGCGATGCCCATGGTCTCCATCTCGAACTGCTCCTCTGCCCACTCCGGCACGTTACCGGCTACGATGCCGGCCACATGGGACCCATGGGCGTCGTAATGGCACTCGCCATAGTCCGCCGCACCGTCTGCATAGTTAAAGGCAAAGGGGATCTTGCTACTGTAATAAACCTGGTCTGCGGTCAAACCCTCCACCAGTTCTTTGGCGTGGAAGTTGTAGCCAGCCAGAAGGCCCTGGATTTTTTCTTTGGTATACGCCACCCGGCTCTGGTCCTGGGGCTGCTGCTCAAAGGCGGGGGTTGATCAGGCTGATACCTGTGTCGATGACGGCGATGCTCATGCCCTCGCCTTTGTACCCCAGATCCCACGCGCTGTTCGCACCCATGGCAGGACCAGCGGATTTCATATAAGGCTTCAACATTTCAGCGTTCTGAATCAAGGCAACCTCTTCCTCTGGCACGGAGTAGGTGGGCATCAGAATGGCCCGCTTGATCCCCGGCATCTGCCGGATGGCAGCCAGGTCCTTGTACCGCACGGTGGCCGACACCGCGTTGGTCAGAAGGGTCAGCTGGGTCTCAGCCTGGACCTCGTAGCCCAGGGTCCGGCTGATCCGGGCCATGGCGGAGGCCTGGGCACGCTCGATGGATTGTCGGGCGCTTTGCTCCGCCTGCCCCAGGGACTGGCCCAGGACCACGGACATGCCGGCCCGCTTCGCCACCGGCGCATCGTCGACGATGATCAGCGCTTCGACCTGCTCGTCTCTGGGATGGGCCTCATAGAAGACGCTGACTGTTTCCTCCTGGGGCACGGTGGTCCCGTTCAGGATGGCCTCTATCTCTCGGGCGTACTGGGCGGCTTCTTTTGGGTTGATCTCCATTTGCCGCAGCACAGAGCCGTCGTCTGCAACCACAGTCTTGGGCTCGCCATGCTGCAAAGAAGCCAAAGCTTCCGCCTCCTCCGCGGTCAGGACTCTGGGAGTGACCAGAAGATCACTTTCCGCCGTCTGGGTATAGGTCTCACCATTTTTACCAGTATACACGTATGTATAACCGGCTGGGACAAGGGTCGTCTCTTCCGAGGTGGCGTAGATCGTCTTCGCCGGATCGCTGGCCACTCCAGCCAGGTCTCCTGAGGCGGCGAGCTCCATCGGTTTGCCAGCCGCCGCAGCCGGGCAGAAGACGCCCAGCAGCAGCGCCGCGCAAAGCAGGACCGTGAGGTACTTTCGCATGGCATGTTTCATAGTTGTTACCCCCTTTAAGATACAGGCCGCAAGCGAACAAATTTTGCGGCCCCCGATTGAACGCACTGTTGCGCACAATCATTCCAAAGGCTAGTCTAGCATATTGTACGCAATATTGCAACTTCTTTTTAAAAAAAGTGGGAGTTCCATACGGCCCAGTTCTCTCTGACAACAGGCCTTATCGCGGCAGCGCGCATGGAATGGCCGGGTCATTGGAAAAAAAGACTGGAAAAATGATACAATCTGTGTTATAATCGTTTTCAAAAATGTGCGCATATCTGCTGCAACACGATTTTGACCTTGGGAGGGACTCCCATGGAGCTGCAATTCAATCGCAAGCCCTGTCTCATTCTGGAGGCCACAGAGCTTCTGTATGTATTCGTCAACCAGCTTTCTCCCCGTATGCTGACTGCGGACGGCCCCTACTGCATCCCACCGGCAGAGGTGAGCGCAATCATGGAGGATGTCTGCGGCAGCTTGTCTCCGGAGGATCCTACCCCTGCACTATTACTTCCAGAAATACCAGCTGCTGGAGCAATCCGGCGCCACCTGTCTGGCCCGCCTGATGGTTTTCTCTTTTGTAAACCTAAACGAATCCGATCCAGACCTCAGTTTCCAGGCCCTGTGTGATGCCTGGGACCGGCTACGCCAGGGGGATACTATTTCACCAGCTGCGGTGAGTACGGCCTCAGCATGTATGCTCCCAGGGACTCCAGTACTGTCCCCTTTGCCCACGGACTCTGGAAGCTGCCCCTGCCCTTGTCCTGTAAAAGAGCAGTTGGATGGAGATATTTTCAGACTTCCCCCGCCACACAAAACGGCTGGCAGCCCTGATGAAGCCGGTGATGGAACGGCTCGGCTCTGCCCTGGCCCCTGGGTGGAACGGGCGGAACCTCTGATCCGTCAATGGGAAGCCACACTACAGGATCAAGACCTGGCGCTGTTCTTGCAGACTCATATGCTGATTCAAACCGACTACCCCCTGGACAGTGCCACCGCTTCCCTCCTCTTTTTTCATGCCAAATCTCACCCCTGGCTTGGTGGATGAAAAAGAAGACTGACCCGCTTCTGCATTGGCGTCAACATCCAGCCCCAGAAGGGCATTGCCATGTCCAAGCTGGAGGAGTGGGGAATACACCGCTATGCGTCTGCTGGGGAGCCCCGCCCGGATGGAAATGATGAACGCCATGCGGCAACGGCCTATGACCTCTCGGGAGCTTTCCCAAGAGCTGGGGTTGCACCTGGGCACGGTGACTCGGGACATCCGGAACATGCACGATGCCCGGATCTTGAATATGAAGCTGGGCGGCTCCCGCCCCCATTACAGCGTGAATTTTGACACCATCCGCGCCCTGGCCCAGCGGCTACTGGACATGTGCCCCGCCCCCAAGGCGACAGAATCCGAAGAATCGCCAGTGAAACATACCGCCCCACAGTAACCATCCCACGTATTTTGCCATTTTAACGCCCCCTGTCAGGCAGAAAAAAAAGGTATTTACGGCAACGCCAAAAAGTCCGTTCATCCACCACATGGGTATCTCTCCATAGGGGCGGACCCATGTGTCCGCTCGTTGTAGGCATTGCGAATTCACTGCAAATGGGCAAAAACGCGCAACGTTTCCTCCAGGCGGATGCACGAATCCGCCCCCTGCAGCGGTTTGGTATAGTGCTCCAGAACGTTCACGCCTCTTTCACCTTTTGTTTTCTTTTTTATTCACATCCCGTTCAAAAAGTCTCCATTATCCTAAATGCGTAAGGTGATACGGAAGCCGTGAGCCGCGAATCCCTTATGTTCTCTGTTTGTCCTTCTAGTTTTGGACTACTTCCTACCTCTCTCTTTTTATTTGTACTACGCTGAGAAAAAGCGCCCCGCCTCTGCGGAGCGCTTTTTCTCATATCCAAAGAGGACACGCTGCTGCGTCATGCACCCTCTCCCGGGCTCAGGAGGTGTCGTCCTGAAAGACCCAATCCTGCACCCGGAGCACCTGATACCGACCGCCGGAATCCCGGATCACCATTTGGCTGAGGCCAGCGTTGATGATCATCCGGCGGCATACAGAGCATGGCCCCTGATGCTCCAGGAGCTCCCCGGTGACGGCGTCCCGGCTCACCAGATACATGGTCCCACCCATGCACTCACTCCCGCGCAGCGGAGATGATGGCATTGGCCTCGGCGTGCACGCTGCGGCACAGCTCATAGCTCTGACTCACAGGAGCCTTGTGCCGCTCCCAGGTGCAGTAGCCCAGATCGATGCAGTTGGCCCGGCCCCGGGGCGCGCCATTGTAACCGGTGGAGACAATCTCGTCATTTCGGACAATGATGGCCCCACTGCGAACCTGGCGGCAGGTGGACCGCTCCAGCACTGTCTCAGCAATGTCCAGATAGTAGTTCTCTTTATCAATCCGGCTCATGGTATCTCTCCTTCGCTCTCTGACAGTTATTTTCATGATTATACCCCACGCGCCTGGAAACTGCAAGAGATTTCCAGAAATTTTTACACAAAGGCGGAAAAAACCGCTGATTTTTCAGAGTTTTCCTCCACCACGCCTCCTCTCAGCAATATGGCGGCTTCTGAAAGCCCCCCCTGTTTGTTACTTTTTTTGAAATACCAGTTGTAATCTTTGTTTCTTTTTGCTATACTATAGAAAGGGTTTTGTTACCACTTTGCCTGCAAAAGGGGGAATTGCGCTTGCGCTTCATCTCATGGAATGTCAACGGCCTGCGGGCCTGTGTACAAAAGGGCTTCCTGGACGTCTTCCGCCAGCTGAATGCGGATTTCTTCTGCCTCCAGGAAACCAAGCTCCAGCCGGACCAAATTCAGCTGGAAACCCCGGGCTATACCCAGTTCTGGTGCTCCGCCCAGAAAAAAGGCTACTCCGGCACCGCCATCTTTGCCAAAACGCCGCCCCTGTCGGTCCAATATGGCCTGGGTGTGGAGGCGCTGGATCAGGAGGGGCGGCTGATTACCCTGGAATACGACGGCTTCTACCTTCTCACCTGCTACACCCCCCAACGCCCAAGAGGGTCTGAAGCGTCTGGATCATCGCCTGGCATGGGACCAGGCCTTCCGGGAGAAGCTCACCGCCCTGGCAGCGCAAAAAGCCAGTGGTGGCCTGCGGAGATTTGAATGTGGCGCACCAGGAGATCGACCTAAAAACCCGGGCCCCAACCGTGGCAACGCCGGTTTCTCCGATGAAGAGCGGGAGAGCTTTTTACCCGGCTGCTGGAAGCTGGCTTCACCGACACCTTCCGCTACCTCTACCCAGATCTGACCGGGGGCCTACAGCTGGTGGAGCTACCGCTTCAACGCCCGGAAGAACAACGCCGGATGGCGAATTGATTACTTTTTGGTATCCAATGACTTTGCGAGAACGGGTGCGCCAGGCTCGCATTCATGGAGACATCTTCGGCTCTGACCACTGCCCTGTAGAGCTGGAACTGAATTTGGAGGCTGGATCACCCAATGAAACAACATAAACGACTGCGGCTCGTATCCATTGTCTGTCTGGCGGCGCTCCTGGTGAGCTGTTTACCTGGTGCTTATGCCTACGGCGTCTCCAGCGCCTGGGCCAGGGAGGAGCTGGACGCCATGGCGGCCCTGGATCTCATCCCGGCTCTTCTGGAAGAGCGAGGCGACCTCCGGGAGAACATCACCCGGCTGGAAATGTGCGCCCCTGGCGGTGCAGGCTTACGAACGTTACACCGGTGAGGAGCTCTCTCTTCCCGATGAAACGCCTTTCCCCGACACCAATGACCCCATCGCCGCCAAATCATACGCCGCCGGCTTTGCCCTGGGCTATGAGGACGGCACCTTCCCCGGACCGGCTCCTCACCCGGCAGGAGTTTTTTCGTCTTTGTTTCCCGCTTTCTCCAGGCCGCAGGCCTCGACCCGGCTGAGCATGGAGAGGACCTGGCCGGCTTTGTGGACGCCGGCACCGTCAGCGCCTGGGCTTTGGACGCCACCTGGCAGGTGGTAGACCTGGGCGTGGTGCAGGGCAGCGGTGGAAAGCTGGACCCTCTGGGCCACACAACCTGTGAACAGGCCCTGGCCATGTTCTATCGGGCTTATATAAATCTCATGGGCGAATCCCAGGCGACACAGGCCAGCGTAGAAAATAAATACCCCAATCTCAGCCCCTGGGCCAAAGAGGAGCTGGAAGCCATGGACCAGCTGGGCCTCATTCGGAGGTTCTCTAGGCCGGGATATAGCCACCCCCATTACCGGGAGAGATGTGTTACGTAGCCATGGAGGCCTACCTGTCCCTCTATCCCAATCCCATTTTCCGGGTAGAAGAAAGTCCCTTTACCGACGCAGACGACCCCGTCATCACCAAGGCCTACTACCTGGGCCTCATCAGCGGCTTTCCCGACGGCACCTTCCGGCCGGACATCCCAATCACCGGGAGCAATTTTTCAAAATCACCGTTAACTTCCTGTCCGTCTGTGGCTATCCTTATGAAGACAGCCCCAGCACCAGCCTCGACCACTTCACCGACGCCGGAGAGCTGAGCAGCTACGCCCTCCCCTGCGCCCGCCTTCTGGTGGAGCTGGGGGGATCGTCAAGGGTGACGGCAAGCAGCTGCTTCCCAAAGAGCAGCACCCAGTGCCAGCAGGCCCTGGCTATGTTCTTCCGATCTTACCTGACCCTTCAGGCTTGGATGGAGGACTCCGTGGATCCCGACGGCCGGCCGGAGGCGGATGCGTTGGTGGAATTTGCCCTGCAGTATGTGGGCTACAACTACATCTGGGGTGGCAAAGACCCCTCCACCGGTTTTCGACTGCTCCGGCTTTGTCTGGTACGTTTACACCCATAATGGCTACGAGGACATCGGCCGCACTGCCACCGATCAGTGGTACTACGAAAACAGCCAGGAGGTGTCCCAGGATTCCCTGCTGCCCGGCGACCTGTTGTTCTTCTCCGAAACCGACAGTCTGGACAATATCACCCACGTGGGTATTTACATCGGCGGCGGAGAGTTTGTCCACGCGGCCAACTCCCGGGACGGTGTCATCGTAACCGCCGTGGACGCCCCCTACTACGGGGAGCATTACATAGGCGCCCGCCGGATCATCCCCGCATGACCACCACATGAGATCTGTACCCTGTACCGGAATGCTCCGGCACAGGGTACCGTTTTTTCCCTTTGTGGTACAAGATTCGGGGATTTTTCCTGAATTTTACAGGGATTTGCGTTTCCCCATTGAAAAGCTGTATGGCATTTGTTAAAAATGAGAAGTGGAGCAAATGAATTCGGCTCCGCCATCACACTTCTATCTATCCATGTTTGAAGGAGGACGCAACATGAGAAGTAAACTTTCCTCTCGGGTCCTGTCCGTGCTGCTGGCACTGGTGCTGGTACTCGACGCTGTCTACCATGGCTTTGCCGCTGGCGAAAAGTCTGACGACGTCGTGGTGCTCTACACCAACGACGTGCACTGCGGCGTGGATGCCGGTACCCCTGAAGACACCATGGGGTATGCCAACCTGGCTGCCTACAAACACGCCATGGAGGAAGCCCATGAGCATGTCGTGCTGGTTGACGCCGGCGACGCCATCCAGGGCGAGGCCATTGGCACCCTGTCCAACGGCAGCTACCTGGTGGACATCATGAACCAGGTGGGCTACGACTACGCCACCTTTGGCAACCATGAGTTCGACTATGGGATGGACGTAGCCCTCTCCCTGTTGGAGAAGTCCAACGCCAAGTACCTGTCCTGCAACTTCATAGATTTGAGGACAAACAAGGCTGTGACCGATGCCTACGCCATGGAGACCTACGGCAGCCTGAAGGTTGCGTACGTGGGCGTCTGCACGCCGGAGACCTTTACCAAGTCCACGCCCACCTACTTCCAGGATAAGGACGGCAACTATATCTATACCTTCGCCGAGGGCAACGACGGTCAGGACCTGTACAATGCAGTTCAGGGCGCCATTGACGCCGCCACGGAGGCAGGCGCCGATGTGGTCATCGCCATTGGCCACTGCGGCATTGACGAGCAGTCCTCTCCCTGGACCTCCAGAGAGATCATCGCCAACACCACCGGCTTTGACGCCTTCATCGACGGCCACTCCCACTGCACCATCTCTGGCGAGTCCGTAAAGGACAAGTCCGGCAACGATGTAGTTCTCACCTCCACCGGCACCAAGCTCGCCAATATCGGCAAGCTGACCATCACCCCTGAGGGCAAGGTCTCCACGGAGCTGGTGAACGGCTACACGGAGGTGGACGCAGAGACCGACGCTTTCGTCAAGAACATCCAGGCCCAGTTTAGCGAACAAGCTGAACGAAGTGGTGGCCAAGTCCAATGTGGACCTGGTGGTAAACGACCCCGAAACCGGCAAGCGTCTGATTCGGAACCGGGAGACCAACCTGGGCGACCTGTGCGCCGATGCTTACCGCATCCTGCTGGGCGCTGACATCGCTTTGTGAACGGCGGCGGAATCCGCGCCGATATCCTCGCTGGTGACATCACCTATGGTGAAATCATCGCCGTACATCCCTTCGGAAACACTGCTTGCGTGGTGGAAGCCACCGGTCAGGAAATCGTGGATGCTCTGGAAATGACCGCTCGCTCCACTCCTGGTGAGAACGGCGGCTTCCTGCAGGTCTCTGGTTTTTAAAGTACACCATCGACCTGAACATCACCTCCTCTGTCAAGGTGGACGACAAGAGTATGTTCGTCTCTGTAGAGGGCCCTGCGCCGGGTAAAGAACGTCCAGGTCCTGAACCAGGCGGGGGAATATGAGCCCATTGACCTGGGGAAAACCTACACACACTGGCATCCCACAACTACATGCTGAAATCCGGCGGCGACGGCATCAACATGTTTATGGACAATAAGGTCCTGCAGGACGAGGTCATGATTGACAATCAGGTCCTCATTACCTACATCCGCGACCACCTGAAGGGAGTCGTGGGTGAGGCCTATTCCAACCCCTACGGCCAGGGCCGCATCACTGTCACGGATATGCCTTACACCGATGTGTCTGAGGACCGGTTCTTCTATGTACCCGTTCAGTACGTGGACGGGCAGGGATACATGGACGGTATCGGCGGCAGTCTGTTTGCCCCCTACCAGCCTCTGAGCCGGGCCATGGTGACCACCGTCCTGTACCGCATGGCTGGTACCCCCCGAAGTGACCTCCACCGCGAGCTTCTCCGACATCGTCCCCGACTCCTACTACGAAAACGCCGTGGCCTGGGCTGCCAGTGAAGGCATCGTGGAAGGCTACGGAGATCAGACCTTCCGTCCCCTGAAGGACATCACCCGGCAGGAAATGGTCACCATGTTCTACCGGTACGCCAAGTTTGCCGGCGAGGACGTGACCAAGGCCGCCGATCTCGGCAGCTTTTACTGATGCGGGGCAAATTTTCCCCTATGCAGAAAATGCCATGACCTGGGCCGTGGCCGTGGGCCTCATCCGGGGCATGGGCAACAACACCCTGCAGCCCCTGGGCCTGTCCACCCGCGGTCAGTTTGCCACCGTGGTCTACCGGTTCTTCCATGTGGAAATCAACCTGATGGCCACTTCCGACATCCACGGCCAAGCTTACGCCACGGATTACACCGCTGACTACTCCGCTTCCGGCACCCATTACCAGGGCCTCACCCGTGTGGCCACCTTCGTGAAAGCAGCAGCGCCAGGCCTATGTGAATTCCTTCCTGGTGGACTGCGGCGACCTGGTCCAGGGTGCCCCCCTCACCTATTACTACGCCTTCAACCATCCCGAAACAAACGATCCCATTATGAAGGCCCTGCGGATGATGGACTACGACATGTTCGTCCCCGGCAACCATGAGTTCAACTATGGTATGACCATTCTCCAGCGCCAGCTGAACTACCTGACCAGCGATGGGACGGAGACCGAGTCCTCCGTGGCTGTGGGCTGCGCCAACTACCTGGATTCCACCAAGCAGGGTGGAGAAACCACCAACTGGAGCACCTGGAACGGCTATGCCCCCCTATCAGCTCTATGACTACAATGGCGTCACCGTGGCTGTGATGGGCATTGGCAACCCCAATATCCCCAAGTGGGACGTCCCCGCCAACTGGGAGGGCATCTATTTCGCCAACGTCATTGAGACCTACAAGCACTATGAGCAGGAAATGACTGAGAAGGCCGACCTCATCGTTCTGGCCAGCCACTCCGGCATTGATTCCGACGCCCAGTCCGATTTCATCCGCCGGCTGGTCTCCGAGACCAACTCCATCGATCTGGTCTTCAGCGGTCACGAGCACCGCAATGGCATCACCCAGATTGCCAACAGCGACGCGGCAAGGAAATCCCCGTGTTCTCCCTGTCCACCAAGGCAGCTGTGGTGGGCCAGGCCATTGTGACCGTGGACAAGGTCACCGGCGAATACACCCCTGACCACAGAAAACGTCCCCATGTCCTACCGGGATGACAACCGGCAGTGGCACCCCCTCTATGAGGTAGACCCCCGACCTGGAAGCCGCTCTGAAGCCTTATGAAACTGCCACCTGGCAGGACTACATGCTCCAGCCCATCGGCAAGGCCACTGGGAACTTCACCGCCGCCAACCTGGGGACCGCTCCCTCCGCTTTTGTGGATCTGGTGAACAAGGTCCAGATCTGGGGCGCCCATGACCGCACCGGAGAAAATACCCCCGATGACAAGACCGACGACACCCCCCTGCTCAGCTGTCCATCACCGCTCCCTCACCTCCGGCAATGCTGAAAACCTGATCTCTGAAGGCGACATTGTCCTGGGTGACATGTTCAAGCTGTACCGCTATGAGAACTGGTTCTACCAAGATCACCATGAGCGGCAAGGAAGTGAAGACCTGGCTGGAATACTCCGCCTCCAAAGTCCAGGTCCAGGAGGACGGCTCCATCAACATCCAGGGCGGCCTCACCTACTATGACGTCATCTACGGGGAAGGCTTCTCCTACGTCATTGATCCCTCCCAGCCCGCCGGCTCCCGGATCGTCTCCATGACCTACAATGGAGAGGCGGTAGCTGATGACGCCGAATTTACCGTCGTCATCAACAACTACCGCTTCAACGGCGGCGGCGACTACATCAAGTATCTGAATGAACACGGCTGCGAGTTCCTGGCCAATGACCCGGATCGCATCAGCTACTCCACCCAGTACGACATGATCCAGGGCGAGGATAAGGGCCAGGCCCGGAACCTCCTGGCGGACTACATCCGCGAGGCCGGCGAGATCTCTCCCACCATCGACTCCACCTGGAGCATCAAGCTCCCCCGAATAACCCCTCGTTTGCATCAGCCGGCCAGGAAACAGGCAACTACCTGTCTCCTGGCCGGGAATTTAATTTTTGGACACAACGCAGGTTGGTATGGGCGCTCTCTTGCATCTCACTTAAAATAGAGGAAATGCGCCAGCCGGAAACCAGTGCGGTATGCGGAGCTGGGCGCAGAGAAAACCGTGCAAGAGGATTCCGGTTCCGAGATGGTGATTGATGCAGGATGCAACGTTTCCATATTTCTCATACCTTGCGCCATGTTTCTGTTAGTCTGCCCGAAGCGCGGCCACCGGGTCACTTTTTGCCGCCTTGCGGGATGGAATCAGTCCACCGATCAGGGTTAGTACCACACTCAACAGGATCAGGACGATGGCGTTTGCAGCAGGAAGTACCGCATGGATATCTGTGGAGCCTGCCATAGAATGAATCAACGCATTACAGGGGATCAGGAGCAGCAGGGTCATTCCAATGCCAATCAATCCCGCACACAGGCCGATGATGAAGGCTTCCGCGTTGAACACCTGGGATATATTCCCTTTGGACGCGCCAATGGCGCGAAGGATGCCGATCTCTTTTTTTCGCTCCAACACACTGATATAGGTGATCACACCGATCATGATGGAGGAGACCACCAGGAAATTGCCACAAAGGCAACCAGCACATAGCTGATGGTATTAACGATTTCCGTCATGGAAGACATCATGGTTCCCACCAGGTCTGTATAGCTGATCACCTTTTCCTCCTGGCCGCTGCCCGTCATGCGGCTGTTGTAGGCCCCTAAGATTTCGGCGATGGATTTTTTTGCTCTCAAAGTCCAGCGGATAAATATCAATCTGCGCAGGCTTGCTCAGATCAGCGTATCCAAAACTATTGAGATTCCCATCAAAGGACGCGTCCTCAGCAGTCATCATAGATCGGAGCAGCTCTGTCAGCTCATTTTCATCCATATTCATTTCGATGGCGTTGGCAAAGGCATCGGCGTCTATGGTGAAAGCGTCCTCCATATTTGCCCCCGATCTGCTCCATGGCCTGTTCCATCTGGAAGGCTTACAATCTGCTGTGTCGCCGCCGCCATTTGGAACTGCATAGCCTGCGCGACCGCCTCGGTGTAGGAGTCTGTGACCGTCTGCATATAATCACCGATTGCGGCGGAAATCTGGGCCTCCAGGGATTTTGCGTCGATGATCTCCGCAATCTCAGCGGTCAAGAGCATTTGCGCCTCCGACGTCTGCAAATAATCATGAAAATGCTCGCTCATTTTGCTGGGGTCCGGTAGAGCTTTGGCAGCCGCATATTCCTGATAGCCCTTCACCATATCAGCGGCCAGCGCATCCAGCTCCTCCTGGGAGATGGTGACTTCCTCACTGATTTTCAGAATGTCTGGGGCTCTTTTCAGCCATCATCGCCTCCACTTCCGGCGTTTGCAGGTACGCATGAAGAGATTCGCCGAATTTGTCCGGGTCAGTCAGCTGCGTTTCCGTAACATAGCTTTGATAGCCCGATAAAATATCTTGAATCAGAAGCTTCATTTCCTCCAGGGATACGCCGTCCGCCTCTGCATTGATTGAACGATCTTGCAGATCCCGGCATGTAGCCGCTGCTTGGCCTCGGGGGTCTGCAAATACTCCATAAAGTATGTACTTAACCCGGAATAGTCGGCTTCTGGATGGGTCAGCGCATAGGCCCCATATCCATCTGCAAGGGCGCAGGCAAGCTGATGGAGCTTTTCCGTGGAAGCGGACAGATCCAGCCGGCCCAACACATCCCCCCATGACTGCGCCGTCCAGCTCCGGCAGGTCAAATGTGAACTGGTTCAGATCAAGCATGGAGGAGAGATCCAGACTGTTCGCGTTAAAATAACGCGACATATCGACATTAAGTGCACGCTGGTCAATCGAGAACGCGTTTTGCAGCGCGTCCTCATTGATCGTGAACAGGGATTCCAGGTTGAAGTCGCCCTGCCCATCATCCGCCCCAAAGGCGTCGCCAGTCAGCACGTTTATATTCGGCCCGGCAAGCTGCTCTTGAACAATGGAGCTTGCTGCGGCCTCCTCGATCACATGCTGTGTCAGGGCTGCGGGATAACCGATACCCGCGTCCAGTATGGTTGCTATGGCGTCCTCCCTGGGCTGCAACACCGACAATCGTAATATCCTCGCCCTGGCTGACCAGCTCCCGCATATACTCCTCATCGCCGGATTTGTCCTTCCACACGTTGTAGGTATCATCATACTCAAAAGTAATCCGCCGCGTTCACCAGCTTGAAGGTGACGTCAAGAAGCTCCTCATAATCATAGGGCCGAAGGTCTGTGGGCGCTTTGACGTCCTCCTCCGCTATAAACTGCCGGATCATTTCATCCAGCTCCAGAGAATCCCGCAGACCCATGGCATAAAGCGCAAGATCGCTGATGCTGCCGCCGGAGGTGAGCACCACTACACACTCGTTATACCGCTCTGGCCAGCGGCCCGCTTTGACCTCATACTGCTTTTGGAACAGCGATGTATCCTCCGGCATGGGATGAAAGACGTCTGTGTTCATCATCATGGACACAAAATTGTTACTGCCGGAGGCGCTGCCGACCCCAAGGGCTGAAAAAGACTGGTCTGGGTTTACCTGACGTACGCCACTGTCCTCCAGCCGGAAAATCTGGGGCGCTGCATGGTAAGTATACTCAATGGCCTTGGCGTACTGTTCAATCCCGCTCTCCCCGCTGTCGAAATACTCCTTTGAGAGAAGCAAGATCGTTGGCCTCAACCTGAGCGAGCATACTGGTAATCCGCTGTGAAACGCTGGCCTGACCGGGGCCACCCTGGATACTTCCGCTTCCCTCCTCCATCATTGCAGTAAAGTCCATTCCACTGCTTTGGATCTGTAGCGGGTATTCCGACAGGGTATCTTCCTCAATGGACTGGATATAGGCATTCACACCGTTGGACAGCGCCAGAATCAGTGCAATGCCGATGATGCCGATTGAGCCGGCAAACGAGGTCAGGAGTGTCCGGGCTTTTTGGTCCGAAGGTTATGGAAGCTGAGGGAGAGGGCTGTAAGAAACGACATGGACGCCTTCCCCATGTTCTTATGGATCGGCTCAACCTGACCGCTCTCACCCATTTCAAATGGCGCAGTATCCGAACAGATCCTGCCGTCCCTCAGTTGAACGATCCGGGTGGCGTATTCCTCCGCCAACTCCGGGTTGTGGGTCACCATGACCACAAGCCGGTTCTTCGCCACTTCCCCGCAGCAGCTCCATAACCTGGACGCTGGTGTCGCTGTCCAACGCGCCGGTTGGTTCGTCGGCCAGGAGAATATCCGGGTCGTTGACCAACGCCCTCGCGATGGCCACGCGCTGCATTTGTCCGCCGGACATCTGGCTCGGCTTTTTATGGAGTTGATCTCCCAGCCCGACCTGTGCCAAGGCGTTTTGAGCGCGTTTTCTCCGCTCTCCTTTTGAAACGCCGGAAATCGTCAGCGCCAGCTCCACATTGATAGATCGACTGGTGTGGGATCAGGTTATAACTCTGGAACACAAAACCAATGGTGTGGTTGCGGTATGAATCCCAATCCCGGTCTTTATATTTCTTGGTCGAGATGCCGTTGATAATTAAATCGCCGCTGTCGTAGCGGTCAAGGCCGCCGATCATATTCAGCAGCGTTGTCTTGCCGGAACCGCTGGGACCGAGAATCGCGACAAATTCATTTTCACGGAGGTTCAGGCTGACTCCGTCCAGCGCTTTCTGTACCAGACCTCCAGTTTTATACTCCTTGCGGATGTCCTTGATTTGAAGCATGGTTCAAGCCCTTCCTTTCGATCTGACTTCCGCAAGTCTACACCTCTTTGAACAACTGAACATCAACTCCGGAGGGCTTTCGCATAAAATTCTCAGAAAGTTTACTTTCGGCTTAATTCCCGTGTTATAATAGGCAATAAAAACATGTTGTAGGGAGGGAGTGCCAGTGTTTCAGATACTTGTGGTAGAAGATGACAGAAGCACAGCGCGGTTGATGCAGGCTGTTTTTTGAGACACGGCGGGTATGAGGTCGTGGAAGGCGGGCAATGGAATCGAAGCGATGGCCGTCATGGACACACAGCACATCGACTTGATCGTGCTGGACGTGATGATGCCAAAAAAAATGGACGGCTATGAATTTACAGAACGGTTAAGGAGCTGCGGGAGCATGGTGCCGATTTTAATGGTGACTGCCAAGCAGCTCCCGGAGGAAAAGTGCAAGGGCTTTTTGGTTGGAACAGACGACTATATGGTCAAGCCGGTCAACCAGGGAGGAGCTTCTGCTGCGGATCAAAGCGCTGCTCCGCCGCGCTCAGATTGCCAGTGAGCGCAAGCTGCATATAGGAAAAGTTACCCTGGATTATGACGCTCTGACAGTAACGAGAGACGGCTGTGCGCAGACACTGCCCAAAAAAAGGAGTTCTATTTGCTCTTTAAACTGCTCTCCTACCCGGACAAGATATTTACGAGACTGCAGTTAATGGATGAAATATGGGGGATGGAGTCTACCACAGTGGACACAACAGTCAACACCCATATCAACCGGCTCCGAAACAAGTTTGGAGACTGGCCGGAGTTTGAGATCGTGGCGATCCGGGGAATCGGTTATAAGGCGGTCATCCGCCATGGGTAAGCTGAAAAGATTTTCATGCAAGCAGCAGCTCACCATCATGTTTGCCGCTATGGTATTCCTGTTCATGTTCTTCGCTATGCTGATCGTGTTCCTTGGGCGTTTCTGCTCTATCGGCTCGGCTTAGTTCATGGTAACAGGTCGGTGGGCGTTATTCTGGTATTGTTTGCGGTCATCAGCCTGCTGGTGGGCGCGGCGTTATCGATGGTGTTCAGCCGTTTCCCTCTGGCCCCGCTCAGAGACCTGATGAACGCGATTGACCGAATTGCAGACGGAGATTACAGCGCACGGATCAATCTGAAAGCGCCAGCAGAGCTGAAAAAAGTTAAGTGAGAAGTTCAACCACATGGCGGAGGAGATCGGCAGCGTAGAGATGCTCCGCAGTGATTTCATCAATAATTTTTCCCACGAGTTCAAAACGCCGATATCCTCTATTCAGGGCTTTGCGGAAATGCTAAAACTGGACGATCTGACCCAGGAGGAGAGAGGAATATATTCAGACAATCATCGAGGAAGCTTCTCGCCTTACGGCGCTGGCCTCGAATATTCTGAACCTCTCCAAAATCGAACAGCAAAGCATCCTCACGGAGCGTACCCGGTTGAATGTCAGCGAACAAATTCGTCAGGTTATTGCGCTCCTGGACAAAGATGGTCAGCCAAAGACATCACAGTGGCCTTTGACTGCGGAGAGCATTTTGTAGTGGGAAATAAGGAGCTTCTAAAACAGGTGTGGATCAATCTGGCTGACAATGCCATCAAATTTTCACCGGAGCATGAAACGGTTGAAATTAGCATCAGAGAAACCCCAGCAGCCTTGGTCATTTCATTTTGCGAACAAAGGCGATGAAATTCCCGCTGCAGCACAATCGCATATTTTTGATAAGTTTTACCAAGCGGATACTTCTCATGCCACCCAAGGCAATGGCCTGGGGTTAGCAATTGTTCACAAAATCATAGGGCTGCATGGTGGTACCGTTAAAGTGCGCAGATCCGATTTGACCGGGACGATTATGGATGTGACGCTTCCGCAAAAATGACGAAGATGCCCCGAAAAAATCAGGGCGTCTTCGCCTTGAATGTCAATCTGGTGCGTGCAGTGATTTCGGTATAAATTGACCCCCTAAAGCCGACTTTGGATTTTTTCCTTGGTCTACTTTAGGGGGATCATGTCACTTTCGGGTTGACCGATTTGTCTGTTATTTGCACCTATGTTACGTCCATCCAGGCCGCAGTGGGCCGTCAGATGTTTCGCTCTTGTATCAGCCTGTGACTGAGCCGGAAGTCACGTCCTGTTACTGGGGCGTCGCCACCAGGAAGCACATGTCGTTCAGCTCCCCGGAGGCATCGTCAAAGAAGTTATAGAAGGTAAAGTTGTACAGGAACCGTTCTGCACTGTACACGCCGTAGCCATCCTGATTGTGATCGGTGGTGTCGTAGGGATCGGCGACGATAATCACGTCATCCTGCGTGGTTTCCGTGCCCATCGTGTCGTAGCCGATGATGACCTGCCAGTGGCCGCCCCAGTCGTTCCAGCCAATCATGATGGGGTTGCCGGCAGCCAGGGTTTTCTGAATGTAGTCAAAGGTAAACACCTCGTGCACCTGATCCTGGCAGTCGTAGGTGGAATACAGGTCAAATCCGCCCACACCCTGGAAAATCTCGATCAACTGGCTCAGGCTGGTGGCGCCGGGCTCCAACCCGTTGCTGCGGTAAGCGGCCAGAGATTCCTCGTTGTAATCTCCCAGCTTGCCATACCAATTGAGCACCATAAGGGCGCTGGACACGCCGCAGCTCCACTCGCTGGTCTGCTGCTGGGTTTTGAAATGGCTGAGGATGGTCAGGGTGTCGCTGGACTCCAGATGATAGAAATCCAGGGTGTTGAAATAAGGGCTTCCCTGGTGGTCGCCCTGGCGCTCCACACTGTCCGCCCCATCCTCCGCGCTCAGATCGCAGGAATAGGGAATCTTCATCTCGTCGGAGTAGTTGCCACGGCTTGCCTCCTGCCCGTTTCCACAGGCAGTCAGGAGAAGCGCGCACATCGAAATCACAAGGGACCATACAATTAGTTTTTTTCATCGTAATTCACTCCAATAAAAAAGCAATTGTACTTGTCAAACAATCCCGCCTTGTATTGTTTTATTTATGATTGGACAGCCAAAGCCGTCCGCCCTTTATTTATCCAATTTTCCGGTCGTCTTTTATGTTGAGTCTATCTAGTAATGGTTCAAGCTGGAAAACCAGACTGTACAGAACGGTCTTCTTTTTACTACTCTCATGTTGTTTTATACAAGTACCGATGGAGCTTACGCTCCGAGGGACCTACAGGGCCGTTGCCCTGCGCTATAAAATTTTGAGCCCGCATGGGCTCCAACAAGAGATTGCGTTCCGGCTCTGTCCTCCTTCTGACGCAAGGCTCGCCCCACCAGAAGGTGGAGCGAGCCTATTATACAGGAAATTCCATCTGACAGCAAGCACAAGTTGCGCCAAATTCCGCAGAATAAGGGCCGTCAAATTTGTATAAATTGTGAACAATCCGGTTCCGTGGGGCCGGGGCATCATTCCTCCAGCAAATCCCGCCCCCGCATTTCTTCCAGAAACCGGTCCAAATCCTGGCGTGCGGTATCCTCCGCCACGTCGAACTGGTCCAAGATGCCCCGAAGAATCTCCTCGTAAGGAGCGCCCTGCTCCAGGCTGCGCCAAATTTGGGCGCTGACAGGGTTCAGGGTGATCATACCGTTAAACTGCAGGGGCCGTCTGGCCCACGGGAACCAGGAGGATCTCCCCACCAGCTCCCGCATGATGAATTCGCCTTTGATTTTCATACTCCACCCCCTCCTATTGTCCATCGTAGGTCCGCACCATCACCACCCGGCTGGAGCCGGAAGCGTAATGGGTGGGCGTGATATTTGGACGGAGGCTCCCGCCTCCAGGTTTTCCACCTTGGCGGTGTAGGCAATGCCGCCCACGTAGGCGTCCATATCTTCCAAGTAGTATTTGTAGAATACCCGCACCACGGGGATGCTTGCGCCGGTGAGGTTGGTCACCGTAAGGGAATTGCCCCCGTTTTCCGTCACTTCCACCTGGTCCGAAGACATTTCCAGCTCTGGCAGGGGTGGCCACGTCCGCCTTGCAGTCTCCATAGGCCGTCTCCCGGAAATGGGTCCGGTTTGCCTCCTGGACCACCACCGTGGCGCCGGCGGGAATGGCAGAGGCCCGGAACTCCCAGGTTTCTGTCCCGGCGGTCAAGGTAATCCCGGCAAATTCCACCGCTGTATCCGCCGTGTTGGTGAGGACCATGGCGGCTTACGCCGGTGATCTCCTCATTCGACCCGTCCTCCAGGAAGATGCCGTCATAGGCGGCAACCTTGGCAACGACGAGGCCTGTGTCCGGAATTTCATAGGGAAGGGGAGATGGAAGAAGCTCCGCCTGTAGGCTCTGTCTCTGGCGGCGCCTCTATCGGGGATGTGGGGGCCGTGGTGGCCTGTGGCGGCTCCGTTTTCTCCGGGGCTATTGTTGTCTCCCCGGAAGGTTCCGGGTCGGTGGAAGCTGCCGGGCGGCCTGTGGAAGGCATCTCTGTGGGGGCCGTGGACTCCGGCGGTCGAGAGGTTTCCACCGGCAGCGCGGTCGGGTCCGCCGGCTCCGTGGGAGCGCTTGCAGGCGCATTCGGAGAAATCGCCGGTTCCGGATCCCGGCCCCGGGTCAGGGCAAGGACCACGGCGGCGCAGAGCAAAAAGGGCACCGAGAACCGCCCAACATATGATTTTTCTCTTGTTTTTCATATATTCCCGCCTTTCTCAAGCCTTTCGGTTCAAAATTTCCTCCTCCAGCTGATGGCAGGCGGAGGGATAGGCATGGGTCATCCGGCAGCGGTAATCCGGTACCTTTTGGTAATCGCCGCTTTCCGTGCGCACCATGGCGGCGCAGGCCCGGCACTGGTCCCGGAGGCTACAGCTGGCGCATTTTGCCGGCAGCCGGATTCCGGCGGTAAGCTGTGCTGGCGGCCTCCCCCAGCCGTCCCGCCGGTTGCCGGTGGTCGTCGCGCCTCGCCGCCAGCGTTCTTGCCGCCACCGCCTGTGCAAGATGACCGGCGGGTGCGGAACAACAGGGTATCGCCCCGGCGCTCTGTCGCGTAATTTTCCTTTAGCAATACGTAACCGAACGAAGCACACGGA
>VOFJ01002561.1_pt1 | contig 34751 bp, 47 predicted proteins | sample 5384081 | NCBI WGS metagenome assembly VOFJ01 (sample SAMN12384729, study PRJNA508395) | human gut metagenome | isolation source: healthy gut I | host: Homo sapiens
GGCTACCGCCATTTCCGGCATCAAGTATCTGTGGATAACCGTAGCTTTATCAATACCGCAAAGTAAGCCCCTCTCAGTCATTGCTTCGCAATGCCAGCTGTCCACCCTCTGTCGCATACGCGGCATCTCCCTCCGACCGGAGAGAGTCTTTCCCAAAGGGGAGCTTTTTGCGGTAATTTGATTACAAATTGGAGAAACATGAAACAACATTCGCTTTTGGACAAGCTGCGCCGGGTGCTTTCCATCCTGCTGAACTTGGCTGTCGTGTACATGGAGCCCACCGCCATCCGAATGAGCTGGGAGGCTGTGGGTGACCAGACCCTGACCTTCTATACCGAGAACTCCAACATTTTTTTCGGCGGGGGGTCTGTCTGTTGGTGGCGGTGTGTCAGGTGTGGGCGTTGATCTCCGGGCGGGAGCTGCCCCGGTGGGTCAAGCGGCTGAAATTTCTGGCTGCGTGCTGCCTGACCATGACCTTCCTGACCGTGGTCTTCGTGCTGCTGGCCCCCTACTACCCCAACGAGGGCGGCGTCCGCTTCCTGCTGACCGAGAGTTCCATGCTCTACCACCACCTGCTCAACCCGCTGTGCGTCTTCGTCTCCTTCGTTTTCTTGGAGCGGGAACCGCGGCTGAGTGCCCGGAACATCCCGCTGGCTGGCACTGGTGCCGACGGCGGTGTACGGAGCCATTGCGCTCTGGGCCAACTACCAGCGGCTCTGGACCGGGCCGTATCCCTTCCTGCTGGTCTATGAGCAGACCACCCGGCAGACCGTGCTGTGGAGCGTGGGCATCCTGCTGATGAATCTGTTCTATGCGTGGCTCGTCTGGCTGGCGGGCGGAAATCGCCGATAAACTGCAACAAAAAGGCCCTGTTTTCTGACGGTGGATGCCGCCGGGAAACAGGGCCTTTTGTGTGAAGCAGGGGGGGAGACGAATCAGTTTTTCCTTTCTTGTATTCCGCCTTCATTGCAGCATAGCCGATGAGCACGGTCCACATATACGCGCAGGTCTTGGGGATCATCAGCAGACCGATGACCGGGATCACATCGCCCCACAGCACCACCGGGATATAGAAGCCAAAGCTCAGCACGATGGTGAGCCACATCCAGCGGAACGCGGTGTCGTGGCTCTCTTTGGCGCTGCGGTAGAACAGCACGATGACCAGCAGACCCAGAAGCGCGAAGGGGGATGTTGCGGTAGATGCCCCAAGACAGGGGGGAATGGTTGGTGAGCCACTGGTTCTGGGGCATCATGCAGAAAGGATCACACGGGCAGCCGACAGAGCGTAGACGGCCAAGGTCACGGCCTTCTGGCCGTGGATGTGGTAGCGCTGACGCCAGACGTAGTACAGCAGCACATAGAACACCGTCATGGTGACCGAGGTGATCCACTTGCCCAGACCCAGTTGGAAGGCATAGCTGTCAAGGCCGGTGGTGCACAGAGCCAGTGCGCGGGGCACCAGATGGAAAGAGTCACCGGCACCCAGCACCACAGCCATCCAGCCAAACAGCTGGAACTGGGCGGAGCCTTTGCTGTTCCGGATCATGCGGATGCCCACGGAAAGGACGGTGAGAAGATAAAAAATGTCAAAAAGCGTTTCAAAGATCGCACGCATCGTAAAAATCTCCTTTGTTGTCTGGAATGGGTGGAATGGGGGAATGCAGCGGGGTCCTGCCTGAGGGTCCGGAACATCACCTCCTTGATTGAACGATGTTCACTTTGACGGATAAAAAATCCCCACGAATCCGTGGGAAGTTTTTTAATAGAGGGTTCGTCGGACGATCTCAAGCACCATGGACGGGTCGAAATCCTGCTGCACCAGCGCGGACAGCATCTGGGAAAACAGAACCCCGGCAAACCGTTCGGCGGTGAACTGGTCATTGAAGGCGTCCGGCCGGACGTTGGGATCCTGCTGCAGGACGAGATACAGCTGCCGCAGGATGTGCTGCCACGCCTGCTGCATCTGCTGTTTTCCATCTGCCGTGCCTTGGTGCATAAAGCCAAAGGGAGTGGTGCGTGAAAAAAAGCCGGGATACTGGGCGCAGCCGTATTCCAACTGCCGGTACATCCAGCGGACACAGGCCAGCGTGTCCCGGAAGACGGCTTCGTCCTCCGGGCGGTGGAAGATATCGTTCCAGATGCTTTCCACCGTGGCGCTCACCAGCTCGGTCTTGGAGCCAAAATAGTTATAGATGCAGCCCACCGACACACCGCAGGCCGCAGCCACGGCGCGGATGTTGACCGCAGCCCATCCATTTTGCTGGATGAGGGTACGACTGGCTTTTAAGATATCCTCTTTGGAGGTTGCGGTAAGATTCATGTGATCACCTCAAAATGAACTGTGTTCATTATAGACGGAACACAACGTTCTGTCAAGGAAAAAAAGCAAAAAATTTTTTGGGATTTTTTTCACAGCGCAAAAGGCCGCCCCACGGGAAGACCCATGGGGCGGCCTTGAAAAAGAATGCTGGCTGTTACAGCAGCGGGATGCCTGCCTTCTCGCAGGCTTCGCGGGTGGCGTTGTCCCACACGCTGGCCTGCACCTCACCGATGTGGACGCTGCCCAGCAGCAGCATGCACAGGCGGCTCTGGCCGATGCCGCCGCCGATGGTATAGGGCAGCTCACCAGCCAGCACCGCCTTGTGGAAAGGCAGGGTGCGGCGGTCGTCGCAGCCCGCCATGGTCAGCTGCTTGTCCATGCTTTCCGGGCTGACACGGATGCCCATGCTGCTCAGCTCGTAGCTGCACTGCAGCGGGTCGTTCCAGAACAGCAAATCGCCGTTCAGATCCCAGTCGTCATAGTCCGGGGCGCGGCCATCGTGGGGCTTGCCGCTGCGCAGGGGTGCGCCGATCTTCATCAGGAAGGTGGTGCCGTTCTCCTTGACAAAGGCATTCTCCCGCTCCTTCGGGGTCAGATCGGGGTACTTATCCTCCAGCTCCTGTGAGGTGACAAAGGTCACGTTGGGGGTGTGCAGGGGCAGATCCTGCAGCTGGGGGAACATGGCGTGCAGGTTCATCTCGGTGGCGCACACCGCAGACACGATGCAGCGCACCACGTTTTTCAGGTAGGTCTCGTTGCGGTCCTCCACCGTGATGATCTTTTCCCAGTCCCACTGGTCCACATAGACCGAGTGGAGGTTGTCCAGCTCCTCGTCCCGGCGGATGGCGTTCATGTCGCAGTACAGACCCTTGCCCACGCGGAAATCGTAGTCCTTCAGCGCCTGCCGCTTCCATTTTGCCAGCGACTGCACCACCTGTGCCTCGGTGCCACTGTCCTTGATGTCAAAGGTCACCTTGCGCTCCACGCCGTTCAGGTCGTCGTTCAGGCCGGTGGAAGCCTCCAGAAACAGCGGTGCGGACACGCGGTACAGGTTGAGCGTGGCGCACAGGGTATCAGCGAACAGCCGCTTCACCGTGCCGATGGCGCGCTGGGTGTCGTACAGGTTCAGCGCGGGCGTGTAGTTTGCCGGGATGATGATCTTACTCATGGCAGGAACCCCCTCTTTTTGCGCTCCCGGCCGCCGAATGCCGGCACCGGAACAGCTTTCCCTTTATTACAGTAAATTATGACACAACTTGGGGACGATGTAAAGGGGCGGAAAGAAAAAGCCCGCTCCGCTGCAGAGCAGTGTCAAACTGCTTGGCATCCCGGAGGCCATTATAATAAAAATATGTAAAGAACAAATGCGTTGATCCGGGCAGAGTAGCGCGGGAACGTCTGCACAGAGAGAATGGGCCGTTGGCTGGGAGCCTGTTTGCAGAGGGGTGCGTGAAGTGCGCCCGGAGCAGCACACTGCGGGAAAATAGTATCGCAGTGCGGCCGCCGCCGTTACCGGCTTTGAGCGACAAACAGAAGTGGAACCGCGATTTTTGAAAAAAACCGCCTCCTTGCTGGAGTCGGCAACGACAGTAAGCCGATTCCGGAGGTTTTTTGCTTATCGGTTTTCGCGGAGCGAGGCTGTGAGGGAGGCTTCGCGGCTCTGTCTGTCCCACAAAAAGGAGAGATGTTTTTATGCAGATTTTCAATACGCTGACCCGCCAGAAAGAAGAATTCGTGCCGCAGGTGCCGGGTGAATACCGTATCTACGTCTGCGGCCCTACGGTTTATAACTACATCCACATCGGCAACGCCCGCCCGATGATCGTGTTTGATACCCTGCGCCGCTATCTTGAATACTGCGGCAATAAGGTGTACTATGTTTCCAACATCACCGATATTGACGATAAGCTCATAAAAAAGGCCAGGAAGAGGGCGCTTCCATGAAGGAAGGTCGCCCAGCGCTTCGAGGCCGAGTACCTCAAGGATGCCGCCGGTTTGAACTGCAAAAAGCCCACCGTCCAGCCCCGGGCTACCGAGCATATCCAGCAGATCCTGGACATCGTGAAAGATCTCATCGAGAGCGGCCACGCCTATGTTGCCAAGAACGGCGATGTGTATTTCCGGGTCAAGAGCGATCCGGAGTACGGCAAGCTGAGCCACCTGAAGCTGGACGATCTGGAGAAGCGGGAACCGTGAGCTGCGCAGCCAGATGGACGACGACCTGAAGGAGGACCCCGCAGACTTCGCCGTGTGGAAGGCCGCTAAGCCCGGCGAGCCCGCATGGGAGAGCCCCTACGGTATGGGCCGTCCGGGCTGGCATATTGAGTGCAGCGCCATGAGCCGCACCCACCTGGGCAAGACCATTGATCTCCACTGCGGCGGTCAGGACCTGATTTTCCCCCACCACGAAAATGAGATCGCCCAGAGCGAATGTGCCAGCGGCTGTACCTTTGCCCGCTACTGGATGCACAACGGCTTCATCAACGTGGACAATCAGAAGATGTCCAAGAGCCTGCACAACTTCTTCACCGTGCGGGACGTGGCGGATGTCTACGGCTACGAACCCATCCGCTATTTCATGCTGACTGCGGGCTATCGGATGCCGCTGAACTACACCGTGGATCTCATTGAGAGTTGCAAGAACAGCTTGGAGCGCCTGTACACCTGCCGTGAGAATCTGGATTTTTGCCCTGAGCAAGAGCGAGTTCGGTACCGACGAGACCCTGACCGTCAAGGCGGAAGAGGCCCGCAAGAAGTTCTGCACCGCGATGGACGACGACCTGAACACTCCCGATGCACTGGCTGCTGTGTTTGATCTGGTCAAGGAGATCAACACCCCTGTCCGCAGCCTCCAGCAAAAAAGGCATTGGAAGCTGCTGCCGCTGCCTTTGATGAGATCACCGATGTGCTGGGCCTGATGTACAACCGCAAAAAAGGACGAGGTGCCCGCAGAGGTGACCGAGCTGGTGGAACAGCGTGCTGCCGCCAAGAAAGCCAAGGACTGGGCGACCGCTGACGCCATCCGTGCACGGCTGACCGAGATGGGCTGGGCGGTCAAGGATACCGCACAGGGCCCGCAGCTGTCCAAACTGTAAGAAAAAGAAGAACCATTTTTTCTCTGACCCGCTGATGTTCCCGCCAGCGGGTCTTTTTGTGGGAAAGACTGGGCAAACCTGCACAAAGTGGAAACATCATGGAAAGCCGCGGATTTTGGGAAAATTTGTTTACTTTTGGCGGCAAAGAGGCGTATAATAAAAAAAATATGTATGGATACAGGGGAGCCCGCGCATGGAATCCGCGGGAGATTGTGAGAAAATCAGAATGAAGCGTCTTTTCAAACGAATCACTGCACTGGCCAGCGCCGCGGCACTGACGTTGAGCCTGGCTGCCTGCGGGGGCAGCGCGGTGTCCGGACCGAAGAACACGGCACCGACGAACGCCAAGCCGGTGACCATTACGGTATGGAGCTACTACAACGGCGACCAGCTGGAAACATTCAGCAAGCTGGTGGATGAGTTCAACGCCACGGTGGGCAAGGAGCAGAACATCACGGTGGAAGCTTCCAGCCAGGGCAGCGTCAACGATCTGGAGACCAATGTGCTGGCCGCAGCCGAGGGCAAGGTGGGGGCTGCAGAGATGCCCAATATCTTCTCCGCTTATGCCGACACCTGCTATGCCGTTGGACCAGATGGGCCTTGTGGCGGACCTGAGCGGCTACCTGACCGACGAGGAAAAAGCGGCGTTCCCGGAGAGCTATCTCACCGAGGGTGACTTTGACGACAGCGGCACCATCATCAAAATTTTCCCGGTGGCAAAATCCACCGAGCTGCTGTTCCTCAATGATACCGATTGGCAGGCCTTTGCGGCGGCCGCCGGTGGCCGTATGAGGACCTTGCCACCATGGAGGGGCCTTGACGGCCGCTGCAGAAAAAATACTACAACTGGACCGATGCCCAGACTGCTGCACCGGATGACGGCAAGGCGCTGTTCGGCCGCGACGCCATGGCAAACTACATGCTCATTGGTGCACAGGAGCTGGGCAGCACCATCTTTACCGTGGAAAACGGCAAGATGACCGTGAACCTGACCGAGGATGTGGCCCGCAGGCTGTGGGACAACTACTATGTTCCCTTTGTCAAGGGCTGGTTTGCGGGCGAGGGCCGTTTCCGCAGTGACGACATTTCAAGACCGGCAATGTGCTGGCCTATGTGGGCTCCAACTCCAGCGCCACCTTTTTCCCCAAGCAGGTGCAGGTGAGCGACACCGAGAGCCACGATATCAGCCTGAAAGTGCTGCCCAACCCCTCGTTTGCCGGAAGCGAAGAGGTGGCTGTCCAGCAGGGCGCCGGCATGGTGGTGACCAAGAGCACCCCGGAGGAAGAAGCCGCCTGTGTTACATTCCTCAAAGTGGTTCACCCAGCCGGAAAATAACATCCAGTTTGCCGTGGGCTCCGGTTACCTGCCCGTGACCCACGCGGCCGACGACGTGACCGCTATCGAGAACAGCGGCCTGGATCTGACCGACTCCATGAAAGACGTCCTGGCAAACGCCATTGACGCGGTGGAAAACCACGAGCTCTACACCCCCAAGCCCTTTGAGGGCGGCACGGATGCCCGCAAGGTGCTGGAATACAGCATGTCGGACCTGGCCAGCGCGGACCGCGCGGCGGTGGAAGAGCAGATCGCAGCCGGGGTGAGCGCTGCCGAAGCCGAGGCGCTCTACCTGACCGACGAGTATTTTGAGAACTGGTATCAATCTCTGCACCAAACTGAGTGCTTACGAGGGCTGATGCCCGATCATGGAGCGGAAAGGAGGGGAAAACAGGGGTGAAAAAAAAAGAGACAGCGTATCAAAGGCGGGGCTGCTCGATCTTTTGCAAGATCCTGCACTCCCTGCTGCTGGTGCTTCTGGCAGAAATGCTGCTGCTGATCTTTGCCATCAGCACCAGCCGGGTGACCAGCCAGCTGAATGAGAACGCCGAGGATATTCTCGACAAGCAGGTGGAGAACCGCGCCAATTACCTGCGCCAGAACCTGATCCAGGCGCAGGACCTCAATGCCATCAGCGGTACCATTGACGGCGTGACGCGGGAACTGGTGGACCAGGGCATCGTGGATCTGAACACGCTGGATACCTCCAGTGAGGAAGCCCTGCCGCTGCTCCAGGCCATTGTCCCGGAGCTGGTGAGCACCCTGCGGACAAAGCCTGTCAATGGCATCTTTGTCATTCTGAGCACTCACGACCTGAACCACCGGGCCGATGACAGCTATCTGCCCGGCCTTTACATCCGCGACCTGGACCCCAGTGCTCTTTCCACCGACCGGAACGCCGACCTGCTGGCAGAACGGGGCCCCGCAACAGCGTTTGCCCCGCTGGGCATCTCCACGGATAAGGGCTGGTCTCCGGCCATGCCATACCAGCCGGGCGGGAAAAACCAGCTTTTTACAAGGAATCGTTCCAGATCGCCTATGCCTCCAAGAGCAAGCTTTCTGCGGAGGACTATGGCCGCTGGACTCCTGCAACGTTCCGCCTGAAAGGGGACGACCGGGACGCGCTGGCCTATGTGCAGCCCCCTCATCCTGGACGACGGCACCGTGTACGGTGTGGTGGGCGTGGAGCTGCTGACCAGCTACCTGACCACCCAGCTGCCCAGCAATGAGCTGCAGAACACGGATCACGGCACCTATCTGCTGGCGACGACCGATGCAGACTTAAAACGGGATGACGTCATCAACGTCCGGACCGCATTCCTCACGGGGGAGGATGCCGACAAGAATATGCCCCAGACCCCTTACGCTGTACCGGGGATGGAATGGACTGGAAGTTCTGGCTGGATGGAGAGGAGCAGTACGCAACGCTCCAGCAGCTGGGGCTTTACAGCCGGAACGCACCGTTCTCCGGCGAGGCGTGGCTTCTGATCGGGACCGTGGCCCAAAAATGACCTCTATAGGTTCTCCCATTCCGTCCGCAGCCTGCTGCTCGTGGCGGCGCTCCTGACCGCGGTGGTGGGCCTGGGGTGCAGTGTTGTGGTGGCACGCCAGCTGGCAAAACCGGTGGCGCAGCTCTCCAATGAGCTGGCCCGGGCCCAGAAGGACCATGTCAGCGTGCCGGAGTTCTCCCGCACGGGCATCCGGGAGCTGGACCAGTTTGCAAGCGCCATCGTCCAGCTGAGCCGGGAAAACGAGGAGGTGACGGCGCTGGAGCGCCGCCGCATCGCGCACGAGCGCGATTACGATATCCTGACGGGCCTGTACAACCGTCAGGCATTCCAGCGGGTGTGCGAGAGCCTGTTTGCCAAGCCGGAAACGCTGGGCCACGCCGCCCTGCTTATGACCGACCTGGACAACCTGAAAACCATCAACGACACCTATGGCCACGACTGGGGCGACCAGTACCTCCGCCAGACGGGCCGCTGCCTGGCGGCCAGTACCCCGCCGGGCACCCTCGCTGCCCGCCTCTCGGGCGATGAGTTCATGCTGCTGCTCTACGGTTACGACAGCCGGGAGGCCGTGCGGGGAAGAGCTGGAAAAGCTGCGCGCGGCCCTGCAGGACAGCGCTTCCATCCTGCCCAGCGGCAGCGAGCTGCACATCAGCATCTCGGGCGGCGTGGCCTGGTACCCGGAGGACAGCACGGATTTCAATACCCTGAAAAAGTACGCTGATTTTGCCATGTATCAGGTCAAGAAGCATTCCCGCAAGGGCGAGATGAAAGAGTTTGACATCGGCATGTACAATCAGGAAGCCTACGCCATGCAGACCCGCAGCGAGTTTGAGCAGATGCTGCGGGATCAGGCGGTGAGCTACCATTTCCAGCCGATTTTCTCGGCCCGCAATGGCCGGGCCATCGCCTATGAGGCCCTGATGCGGCCGGAGATGCCCACCCTGCGCTCGCCCCTTACCGTGATGAAGCTGGCGCGGGAGCTGAACCGCCTGTACGACATCGAGCACATTACCCTGTTCAAGGCCTCCAGCGCCTTTGAAAAGCTGAAAGAGCGCGGCCTCGTCCGGGAGGACAGCCTGCTCTTTATCAACTCCATTGCCAGTGTCAGCCTGAACGACACCGACTGGCGGGATTACCGCGGCCGTTTCCCGGAACTGGCCCGGAAGCTGGTGGTGGAGATCACCGAGGAAGAAGAGCTGGACCCCGCCCAGCTGGAGCGGAACGCACCATGGCCGGGGCTTCCGGCGTTTTTGCGCTGGACGATTACGGCAGCGGCTACAGCAACGGCAGCAGCCTGCTGACCATAGCCCCCCGCTATGTCAAGGTGGATATCTCCATTATCCGCAGTATTGATACCAACACGGACAAGCAGCAGTTCCTCACCAGCCTGGTGGACTACGCACGGCCCCGGAACATTCTGGTGCTGGCCGAGGGTGTAGAGACCACGGCCGAGCTGCGCAGGGTGCTCGAGATGGGTGTAGACCTTCTGCAGGGCTACTGTCTGGCCTGCCCGGCAGCAGTCCCGCCGCCGCTGTCCAAAAGGAAGCCGCGGACATCATCCACCGGATGAAACGATGCTGAACAAAACGCAAACGCCCCCCTGTCTGGATGGACAGAGGGCGTTTGCGTTATACAACAAACAGCACATCACCGCGCAGGGATGTGCTGTGATCCGATCCGAGCTTAGTGGATCAGCCCTACAAAGAGCGGGCAGAGCACGGCGGTGAGGACGCCGGCCACGGCGATGGCAAGGCCGCTCATGGCGCCCTCGATCTCACCCATCTGCAGGGCCTTGCTCGTGCCCACGGCATGGGCCGAGGTGCCGATGCCGACGCCCTTTGCGATGGGGTCGGTGATGTGGAAGATCTTGCAGACCACCTCGGCCAGCAGGTTGCCCGCGATGCCGGTGAGGATCACGATGGCACCGGTCAGGGCTGCGATGCCGCCAAGCTCGGCGGCCACGTCCATGCTGATGGCTGTCGTGACGGACTTGGGCAGCAGGGTGACATACTGCTCGCGGGTCAGGTCCATGGCGACGGCCAGCGCCAATGCACTGCCGAGACTCACCAGCGTGCCCACCGAGATGCCCGCGATGATGGCGGCGGCATTCTCTTTCAGCAGATCCCACTTTTCATAGAGCGGGATGGCGAGGCTGATGGTGGCCGGCAGCAGCAGATAGTTCACCGGGGAAGCGCTGGCCTTGTAATCCGCATAAGGGATGTTCAGCACGCTCAGCAGGATGATGACGAAGATGCTGGCCAGCAGCAGCGGGTTGAAGATGGCCTTGCCCGTTGCCCTATTGATAAGAGTCCCCAGCGCAAAGGCGGCCAGCGTGAGCATTACACCCCAGGCGGCCGAGCCGGAAAGGAATCCGTTTAAAAGCTCAGTCATGGGCGGCCTCCTTATTTTTGCGGCGGTTGGTCAGAGCCTGGGTGGTGCGGCCGGCAGAGGCCAGCACCAGCACCGTGACGGGCACGATGGCAATGATGATCGGCAGCAGCATGTTGCCCATCTCTCGCCCAGAGCTCCATGACACCGGCCGCGGCGGGAACGAAGAGCAGCGGGAAGATGCCCGTGAGGAACAGGCCCACTTCCTTGACCTGCTCCAGCTTGACGATGCCAAGCCGCAGGGCCAGCAGCAGTAAGATCAGGCCATAGACGCTGGCCGGGATGGGCAGCGGCAGCACGGCGTGCAGGATCTCACCCAAAAAACAAAACGCGAGGATCCGCGCAAATTGAAACCAGATATTTCGTAACAAAATCCCCCTTTGGCGGCCTGAGACGCCGCCCTCTGGTACATGGCCCGCTGCCCGTGCGGCGGTACTGAGATAACAGTATAGCCCAAAAGCACTGGGGGCGCAACGGCAATACTTGCCAAGAATTGTTGAGGATTCGCGGGGAAAACTGGATAAAACAAAAAACGGGACGCATCGGTGGTCAAGCGATGTGTCCCGTTTTTGTTCTTCTTGCTTTTGCAAAGAGCGCCGTACCAAAAGCACTCTCCGCCGCGCGGAGCATACAGAAGCAAACCATAAAGCTGTACGCTTCCAGAAAAAGAGAGAATGGAATGGAGGAATTTGCTTCCTTTTCGGGGGCCCTGCAGGAGGCCTCCGCAGCCTTGGTTAGATTTAACTAACCTTGCCGTGACAAAAAGGATATCATAGTTTGTCATGACTGTCAACCCCTGATTTGAAATTTTTTCGGAAAATTTTTGAGGGCGGAAAATCCTCGATTTTCCCTCTTGCTTTTGTAAGGATGCTTGTTATTATAGGAAGCGAGCTGTTGGGCACATTGGAAGGTACCCGCGCACCGGCAGCCGCCAAAAAGGCGCTGGGGGGAGACCAGCGCCTTACCCCCAAACAAATGCCTTGAATGCCGCAGGAAACGTACGGCTTTTTCTGGGCATAATAGTTAGATGCTGCTAACTGAGCGGTGTCTGCGCAATGGAAGGAGCAAGGAGGTTCCAATGATCCAGTTTGAACAGTGGGAAGGCTTTGAAGGCCGCATCTGGAAGGAAGAGGTCAATGTGCGTGACTTCATCCAGAAGAACTACACCCCCTATGACGGCGACGAAAGCTTTCTGGCAGGCCCCACCGAGGCTACCGATAAGCTTTGGGGTGCTTTGCAGCAGCTGCAGAAGGCCGAGCGCGCCAAGGGCGGCGTGCTGGATATGGAGACCGAGGTGGTCAGCAGCCTGACCTCCTACGGCCCCGGCTATATTGACGAAAACCTGAAGGATCTGGAGCAGATCGTTGGCTTACAGACCGACAAGCCCCTCAAGCGCGCCTTTATGCCCTACGGCGGCATCAAGATGGCAGAGCAGGCCTGCACCACCTACGGCTACCAGCCCTCTGCCGAGCTGCACAAGATCTTTACCGACTACACCCGCACCCACAATCAGGCTGTGTTCGATGCCTACACCCCCGAGATGAAGAAGGCACGCCACACCCACATCATCACCGGTCTGCCGGACACCTACGGCCGCGGCCGTATCGTGGGCGACTACCGCCGTGTTGCCCTGTACGGCATTGACGCCCTGATCCAGTTCAAGCAGGAGGATCTTGCCAACTGCGGCGACGGCACCATGACCGATGACGTCATCCGTCTGCGCGAGGAGATTGCCCGCCAGATCAGCGCCCTGAAGGGCATGAAGAAGATGGCCGAGGCCTACGGCTACGACATCTCCCAGCCTGCCAAGGACGCCAAGGAGGCCTGCCAGTGGCTGTACTTCGGCTATCTGGCCGCCATCAAGACCCAGAACGGCGCCGCCATGAGCGTGGGCCGCATCTCCACCTTCCTTGACATTTATATCCAGCGCGATCTGGACAAGGGCATCCTGACCGAAAGTCAGGCACAGGAGCTCATCGACCACATGGTCATGAAGTTCCGCATGGTCAAGTTTGCCCGCATCCCCAGCTACAACCAGCTGTTCTCCGGCGACCCCGTGTGGGCAACGCTGGAGGTGGGCGGCATCGGCATGGACGGCCGCAGCATGGTCACCAAGAACTGCTACCGCTTCCTGCACACGCTGGAGAACATGGGCCCCGCACCGGAGCCCAACCTGACCGTGCTGTACTCCTCTGCCCTGCCCGAGGCCTTTAAGAAGTACGCTGCCAAGGTGTCCGTCAACACCAGCAGCGTCCAGTACGAGAACGATGACGTGATGAAGCCCGTCTGGGGCGACGACTACTCCATCTGCTGCTGCGTGTCTGCTACCCAGACCGGCAAGGAGATGCAGTTCTTCGGCGCACGCGCCAACCTTGCCAAGTGCCTGCTGTACGCCATCAACGGCGGCGTGGATGAGAAGAGCCACGAGCAGTGCGGCCCCAACTATGCCCCTATCACCAGCGAGTACCTGACCTATGACGAGGTGCTGCCCAAGTATGTGCAGATGCTGGACTGGCTGGCCGGGCTGTATGTCAACGTGCTGAACCTCATCCAGTATATGCACGACAAGTACTACTACGAGGAAGCCGAGATGGCACTCATCGACACCGATGTGCGCCGCACCTTTGCCACCGGCATTGCAGGCTTCTCCCACGTCATCGACTCCCTGAGCGCCATCAAGTACGCCAAGGTGAAGGTGGTGCGTGACGAGAGCGGCCTTGCCACCGGCTTTGAGACCGAGGGCGACTTCCCCAAGTACGGCAACGACGACGACCGCGCCGACGAGATCGGCGTGTGGCTGCTCAAGACCTTCCTTGAGATGATCAAGAAGCGCCACACCTACCGCAACTCCGAGGCTACCACCTCCATCCTGACCATCACCTCCAACGTGGTGTACGGCAAGTACACCGGCGCTCTGCCGGATGGCCGCGCCGCCTTCACCCCGTTTGCCCCCGGCGCTACCCCCAGCTACGGTGCAGAGCAGAACGGTCTGCTGGCCTCGCTGAACTCCGTGGCAAAGCTGCCCTACCACTGGGCGCTGGACGGCATCTCCAACACCCAGACCATCAACCCCGAGGCACTGGGTCACAGCGAGGGCGAGCGCGTGGAGAATCTGGTGCAGGTACTGGACGGCTACTTCGATCAGGGCGCACACCACCTGAACGTGAACGTCTTTGGCAAGGAGAAGCTGCTGGACGCCATGGAGCACCCTGAGAAGGAAGAGTACGCCAACTTCACCATCCGCGTTTCCGGCTACGCTGTCAAGTTCATCGACCTGACCCGCGAGCAGCAGCTGGACGTGCTGGCACGCACCTGCCATGGCGTCCTGTAAGACCCTTGGGTACGTCCACTCGCTGGAATCCTTCGGCTCGGTGGACGGCCCCGGCGTGCGCTTTGTGGTGTTTTTGCAGGGGTGTGCCCTGCGGTGCAAGTACTGCCACAACCCCGAAACATGGGCAGAGGGCGGCGAGGCGTGGACGGCAGAAGCGCTGTTCCAGCGGGTATACCGCTACCGCAACTACTGGGGCAAAAAGGGCGGCATCACGGTCAGCGGCGGCGAGCCGCTGCGGCAGCTGGACTTTCTGACCGAGTTCTTCACGCTGGCGCGTGCCAAGGGCGTGCACACGGCGCTGGACACCGCCGGGCAGCCCTTCCGCCCGGACGACCCGGCCTATCTGGCCGCGTTCGACCGCCTGATGGCTAACACCAATCTGGTGATCCTTGACCTCAAGGAGATCGACCCGGAGCGCCACCGGCAGCTCACCGGCAAGGACAACGCCAACATCCTTGCCATGGCGCGGCACATCTCCGACCTCGGCATCCCGCTGTGGATCCGGCACGTCCTGGTGCCCGGGCTGACCGACGACGAGGAAGGGCTGCGCAAAACAGCAGACTTTATCCGCAGCCTGAAAACGGTGCAGCGGGTGGAGGTACTGCCCTACCACACGTTGGGGCTGTTCAAGTGGCAGAAGCTGGGCATCCCCTATCCCCTGCCGGACGCAGTACCGCCCACGGCAGAGCAGGTAAAGCGGGCAGAAGAACTGCTGGAAGTGAGCCGCTATCCCGGGTAAAGCACCACCGTTTTGATTGCGCTCCGCTTCGCTCTGCGCAATTTCAGCGGAAAGAATATCTATGATTTTGGCCCCCGGAGCGTCTGCGGACGCTCCGGGGGCCCTTTTCACGGGTAAAAATGGGATATCGGAACGCCCGCAGGCGTTCCGATATCCCGAAATTTAAAATAATTCTTCCGCTGAGGATGCCCAGAGCAACGCGGCGGGCATTCTGAATCGTTCTTTGTTCCCTCCTTGACTTCCCTGCACCGCACCGCTATAATAAAGGGGTAAAAGGATAAATGCGTTTATCCGGGCAGAGTAGCGCCGCACACCGTCTGCGCAGAGAGAACAGGCCACTGGCTGGAAGCCTGTTTGCAGACCGCTGCGCAAAGTGCGCCCGGACAGCACGCGGCGGGAACCCCGTGGGGAAGTATCGCCGTGCGGTACGCCGCCGTTACCGGCTTTGAGCGACAAACAGAAGTGGAACCGCGATTTTGATTTTAAAACCGCCTTCGGAGTTGTGCCTTGTGCACCGCTCCGGGGGCGTTTTGTTTTGCGGCTTCTGTTTGGAACAAAAAGGAGAATTGACCATGCAGATCTTCAACACCCTGACCCGACAGAAGGAAGAATTTGTGCCGCAGGTGCCCGGCGAGTACCGCATCTACGTCTGCGGCCCTACCGTGTACAACTATATCCACATCGGCAACGCACGTCCGCTGATCGTGTTCGACACTCTGCGCCGCTATCTGGAATACCGGGGCAACAAGGTGATCTACGTTTCCAACATCACCGATATCGACGATAAGCTCATCAAGAAGGGGCAGGAAGAGGGCACCTCCATGAAGGAGGTGGCACAGCGCTTTGAGGCCGAGTACCTGAAGGATGCCGCCGGTCTGAACTGCGAAAAGCCCACCGTGCAGCCCCGCGCTACCGAGCATATCCCCCAGATTTTGGATATCGTCAAAGATCTGATCGACTCTGGCCACGCCTATGTTGCCAAGAACGGCGATGTGTACTTCCGGGTGAAGAGCGACCCCGGCTACGGCAAGCTGAGCCACCTGAATCTGGACGATCTGGAGAGCGGCAACCGCGAGCTGCGCAGCCGTATGGAGGACGATCTGAAGGAGGATCCCGCCGACTTTGCCGTCTGGAAGGCTGCAAAGCCCGGTGAGCCCGCATGGGAAAGCCCCTACGGCATGGGTCGCCCGGGCTGGCACATTGAGTGCAGCGCCATGAGCCGCACCCATCTGGGCAAGACCATCGACCTGCACTGCGGCGGTCAGGATCTGATCTTCCCCCACCACGAAAACGAGATCGCCCAGAGCGAGTGCGCCAACGGCTGCGAGTTTGCCCGCTACTGGATGCACAACGGTTTCATCAACGTGGACAATCAGAAGATGTCCAAGAGCCTGCACAACTTCTTTACCGTGCGGGATGTGGCAAACCTCTACGGCTACGAGCCCATCCGCTACTTCATGCTGACCGCCGGCTACCGCATGCCCCTGAACTACACCGTAGACCTCATCGAGAGCTGCAAGAACAGTCTGGAGCGCCTGTACACCTGCCGCGAGAATCTGGACTTTGCCCTGAGCAAGACCGACTTCGGCACCGACGAGACCCTGAAGGAAAAGGCCGCCGAGGCACGCACCAAGTTCTGCACCGCCATGGACGACGACCTGAACACCCCGGATGCGCTTGCTGCCGTGTTTGATCTGGTCAAGGAGATCAACACCCTGTCTGCTGCTTCCAGCAAGGCTGCACTGGAGACCGCTGCCGCCGCCTTTGACGAGATCACCGGCGTGCTGGGTCTGCTGTACAACCGCAAGAAGGACGAAGTGCCCGCCGAGGTGACCGCGCTGGTTGAGAAGCGTGCCGCCGCCAAGAAGGCCAAGGACTGGGCCACCGCCGACGCCATCCGCGCCCAGCTGACCGAGATGGGCTGGGCCGTCAAGGACACGGCACAGGGCCCCCAGCTGAGCAAGCTGTAACGCCTTAGTAGTATGAAAGGGGTTCGGAAACGCCGTAGGCGTTTCCGAACCCCTTTTTCACGGGAGAATGCAGGCGAAACCGGCAAAAGCCCCGCAGGGCGGTATGCTCTGCGGGGCTTTTTGTCCATAGGGAAGGAGGCGTAATAAAGAAAGGACGGATCAGAAATCCACCTCAGTATCGTAGTAGCAGCACTTGAGCAGCTTCTCCATCTCCTCCTGGCTGGGCTGACGGGGGTTGGAGCCGGTGCAGGCGTCGGCGATGGCGTTCTTGGCGATCTCGGGCAGCCGCTCCAGGAACACATTCTCCGGCACAAAGCCCTGCTCGGTGGGGTAGGAGTCCGGGCCGTAGTGCTGGATGCAGTGGGGGATGTTCAGCGCGTCGTTCATGCCGCGCAGGTACTCGATGAGCAGCTTGACCTTTTCGTCATCGTTTGCGCCGCCCAGCTTCATCTCGTCTGCGATGACGCCGTAGCGCTTTTTGGCCTCGGGGTCCTTGGCGTTGAAGGCGATGACCTTAGGCAGGTACATTGCGTTGGCCGCGCCGTGGATGATGTGCGCGCCGTAATCCGCAAAGGCAGCGCCGGTCTTGTGGGCCATGGAGTGCACGATGCCCAGCAGCGCGTTGGAGAACGCCATGCCGGCAAGGCACTGGGCGTTGTGCATGGAGTCGCGCTTGGACATATCGCCATTGTAGCTGTCCACCAGATCGCCCTGGATCATGCGGATGGCGAAGATGGCCAGCGGGTCGGTGTAGTCGCAGTGCGCGGTGGAAACATAAGCCTCCACAGCGTGAGGTCATGGCGTCCATACCGGTGTGGGCAACCAGCTTTTTGGGCATGGTCTCAGCCAGATCGGGGTCAACGATGGCCACGTCCGGGGTGATCTCGAAGTCCGCGATGGGGTACTTGATGCCCTTCTGGTAGTCGGTAATGATGGAGAAAGCGGTCACCTCGGTGGCAGTGCCAGAGGTGGAGGAAATAGCACAGAAGTGTGCCTTGCGGCGCAGCGGCGGGATGCCGAACACCTTGCACATCTCCTCAAAGGTGATCTCGGGGTACTCGTACTTGATCCACATGGCCTTGGCTGCATCGATGGGAGAGCCGCCGCCCATGGCGATGATCCAGTCGGGCTCAAACTTCAGCATGGCCTCGGCACCGCGCATGACGGTCTCCACGGAAGGATCGGGTTCGATGCCCTCGAACAGCTCCACTTCCATGCCGGCTTCTTTTAAGTAAGCCTCGGCACGATCCAGGAAGCCGAACCGCTTCATGGAGCCGCCGCCGACACAGATCATTGCCTTTTTTCCGGTGAAGGATTTCAGCGCTTCCAGAGCGCCCTTGCCATGGTACAGATCACGGGGCAGAGTAAAACGAGCCATAATACAAAACCTCCAAAAATAGTACGGCACACGCAGCACTGTGCCATATTTCATTATTATGTTAATTATATAACAATTTGGAGGCAGCTTCAATTGACGTACCGGGAGAAAAAGTCGTTCTATTTTGGGCGGTTTCCACAAGCAGTAGGATGCAACAGTCCTCCTGCCCTGAAAAAAGCGCAAAAAAACACCCCGAAGTCCTAAGACTTCGAGGTGTTTGCCTTTGGAGCTGCTATCCAGATTCGAACTGGAGACCTCATCCTTACCAAGGATGCGCTCTACCAACTGAGCTATAGCAGCAAATGGCGACCCGGATCGGGCTCGAACCGACGACCCCCAGCGTGACAGGCTGGTGCTCTAACCAACTGAGCTACCGGGCCATGATCGCTCAAGTTCGTGCGGCGTCTTACCGCGGGAAACGTGCTTTATTATATCGAAAAGTCGGCCTGTTGTCAAGCACAAATTTGCAGAAAATGCAATTTTTTGCAGAAGGGGGTAAAGACCCCTTCCGTCTGCTCCCTTTGGTCGCAGCCACCTTCCCCAAGGGGACGGCTTTTGGCGGTGGCGGTAAAGTTTCCGGCAGTGCCATAAGGCGTCCCCTTGGGGGAGCTGTCGAGCGTAGCGAGACTGAGGGGGGTGGCTTCAGCGGCGGCGATACAGTTTCCGGCTAAAGTGTAAAGTTTCCGGGCGCGCCAAAGGCCCCATCTTAGAGGGGGCTGTCGAGCGCAGCGAGACTGGGGGAGTTTTACTAAAAACAAAACGCACAAGTTCCGAAGAACCTGTGCGTCATGGCAGGGGTAGTAAGTTTCGAACTCACGGCACGCGGTTTTGGAGACCGCTGCTCTACCAGCTGAGCTATACCCCTATATACATTCGCTGAATGCTTGATTATTATAGCCGATGCAACGGGGAATGTCAAGCCTTATTTTTACTTATTCTCATTTTTCGCGCCGCCGCAGCTGCAGCAGCTCTCCTGCGCGGCGGAATCCGGCGCAGGCAGTTGGCTTGCCAACTGTTCCAGCGTAACGCTGTCGATATACTGGTTGATCACCTCGTCCAGCCCCGCCCAGAACGGCAGGGTGAAGCACTGCTCGGACATGGGGCATTCGTTGGTCACGCTGCCAAGGCACGGAATGGGCGCTACGCTGCCCTCGATGGCGCGCAGGATCTCGCCGGCGGTGTAGTCGGCGGGATCTTTTGTCAGGCGGTAGCCGCCCTGACTGCCCCGCTCGCTCTTGACCAGCCCCACCCGCGCCAGCGGGGTGACGATCTGTTCCAGATATTTCAGGCTCAGGTTCTGCCGCTCACTGATCTCCTTCAGGCTGACGGTTGTGCCCGGCGCATAGCGCGCCAGCTCCGCCATCAGGCGCAGGGCGTAGCGGCTCTTGGTGGAAAATTTCATGGTAGTCCTCTCCTTGTTGCAGTTTATAGTATAGCACGTTACTCGGATTTTGCAAAGGAGAAACCTCTTGTGCAAACAAAAAAGGTCTGTTATCATAGGATGGAACAGAACCTATCTTTGAGGAGTGAGAGTATGACAGAAAAGATCACCGCCGCAGACGCCATCCGTCTGCTGGATACCGGCAAGGCTGTCGCCGTGGATGTGCGCGAGCCGGACGAATACGCTGTGGGGCACATCCCCGGGGCAAAGCTGCTGCCGCTGGGGCAGGTCATCGACCGCGCCGCCGAGGTGCTGCCGGACAAAAACGCCCTGTGGCTGGTGTACTGCCGCACCGGGCGCCGCAGCGCCGACGCTGTGCAGAAGCTGGAAGCCCTTGGCTACACCCACCTGCGGGACCTTGGCGGCATTTTAAGCTGGCCCTACGAGATCGAGGGCGATTTTGAGGGGCATTTTTAAGGTTATATACTTTATAAGAAGCACAAACCCACAACAGAAAGGAAACCATGCCATGTCGTTCCATGCAAAAGAGTTCGCGGGCAGTCACTGCGGCTGCCGTTACCAGCAGGATTACCGCCCTACCTTAGGGCGGGACGGCAAAAAGGAATCCGGCACGCTGGAGGTCATCAAGTTCTACTACGATGGCGCTATCCGCTTTGAGCAGCACTGCTATGGCGAGGCTGCCACCTTTGTGTTCGGCGTGTGGGCGTCCGGCATGGATGAGGACGGCACGCTGCACTGGGTACTGCCGGACCGCCGCAAGAGCTATTACGACGAAAGCTATCTGCCCAAAAAGCTGGACCGGGTGGACGAAGCCGGAAACCTGTACTTTGACGGCGGCATCTTCCCGTGGAAGCTGGCGGACGACTTTGCCGAGGATAAGCGCTGGGGCTACCCCCCAAGTGGAAGGTGGCGCTGGGTAAGCTGACCGGAAAGGGCAAAAAAGGTGACTGAATCACGAAAATCCAGTATTCATATTGACATACTAGGGAATGATATGGTATAACTAATAATATCCGTTGAAAGGATTCCGCATCTGCACAGGGCATTTAAGGCTCCCGCAGACGCGTTCAATAAGAAAGGATCATTCCTATGGAAAACATGGAAAAAGTGGTTTATCTGGATAATGCTGCCACCACTCCCTGTGCTCCCGAGGCACTGGAAATGATGGTCAAAGCCCTGAGCGGTGCCTGCGGCAACCCCAGCAGCCATTACAGCATCGGCTATGAGGCAAAGGAATTCGTGGACACCGGCCGTGCGCAGGTGGCAAAGGCCATCAATGCAAGTCCGGCTGAGCTCTTCTTTACCAGCTGCGGCTCCGAGGCCGACAACTGGGCGGTAAAGGGCACCGCCTTTACCAAGGCACGCCAGAACAAAAAGCACCTCATCACCAGCGCTTTTGAGCATCATGCCATCATGCACAGCATGGCTGCACTGGAGCGCATGGGCTTTGAGGTGACCTATATCCGCCCACCTCCGAGGGCTACATCCGCCCGGAGGACGTCGAGGGGCTGCCATCCGCCCCGACACCGCACTCATCAGCATCATGATGGCCAACAACGAGATCGGCACCATCCAGCCCATCAAGGAGATCGCTGAGGTCGCCCACAAGCACGGTGTCTGGATGCACACCGACGCGGTGCAGGCCGTGGGTGCCATCCCGGTGGATGTCAAGGATCTGGGCGTGGATATGCTGTCCATGAGTGCCCACAAGTTCAACGGCCCCAAGGGCATGGGTGCCCTGTATTGCCGCAAGGGCATGTGGCCCCAGAACCTCATCGACGGCGGCAGCCAGGAAGCCCGCCACCGCGCCGGCACCGAGAATGTCGCCGGTATCGCCGGCATGGGTAAGGCCCTCGAGCTCGCTACGACCGCATCTGGAAAAGCGGATGGCCCACGAGAGGAACTGCGCGACTACGTCATCGGCCGCATCCTGAAGAACATCCCCGAAGCCCGGCTGAACGGCGGCCTTAGCCCCCCGTCTGCCCGGCAACGTGAACATCAGCTTCCCGGGTTTGGAAGGCGAGACCATCCTGCTGGACCTGGATATGCACGGCATCTGCGCCTCTACCGGCTCTGCCTGCAACTCCGACAGCCTTGACCCCAGCCACGTGCTGCTGAGCATCGGTGTGCCGGAAGAGATCGGCCACGGTTCCATGCGGTTTACCTTTGGCCCGCAGAACACGATGGAAGAAGCAAAATATCTGTGCGATGTGCTGGAGGAGGTCATTCCCCGCCGCCATGCGATGAGTTGTATGTGGCTGCAGGGCCAGAACAAGGCCCGTCACTACAGCCTGAAGGGAGAGAACTAATTATGGCAGGCATGTATAGCGCAAAGGTCATGGAGCATTTTGCACATCCGCACAACGTGGGTGAGATCCCCGACGCAAACGGCGTGGGTGAAGTCGGCAACGCCAAGTGCGGCGATATCATGCGGATGTACCTCAAGATCGAGAACAACGTGATCGTGGATGTCAAGTTCCTCACCTTCGGCTGCGGTGCCGCCATCGCCACCAGCAGCATGGCCACCGACCTCATCAAGGGCAAGACCATCGACGACGCTCTCAAGCTGACCAACAAGGCCGTTGTCGAGGCTCTGGAAGGTCTGCCTCCCATCAAGGTCCACTGCTCTGTTCTGGCTGAGCAGGCGGTAAAGTCCGCTCTGTCCGACTACTACCGTCGCCAGGGCGTGGACCCGGAACCCATCGTGGGCAAGCTGGAAGAGGACTGCGACCACTGCGAGCTGCGGCAATTAATTCCTGAAAATGAGAAAAGCCTGTGCGGAAGCGATCCCGCACAGGCTTTTTGCTGGGTAAGGGGCATTACACTTCGCCCCGGTAGACTTTCAGCGTGGCCTCCACGACCTTATCCCACTGGAAGCGGTCACAGATATAGTCGGAGGCGGGGCGGTCAAGATTAAAAACAAAACAAGTGGATTCTTTTCCTCCAGTATGCTATTATATAGGGTGTAGGAAAATCATTGCATTCTTTCCAATTTATATAGAACATCGAAACAAAACAAGGGAGAGCACATTATGGGAAAATACTTTGGGACCGATGGTTTCCGCGGCGAGGCCGGCGTAACGCTGACGGCTGACCACGCATATAAGGTGGGCCGCTTCCTCGGCTGGTATTACAACATGATCCGGGAGCGGAATGGCAACACCGACCCGGCCCGCATCGTCATCGGCAAGGATACCCGCCGCAGCTCTTATATGTTTGAGTATAGCTTGGTGGCGGGCCTGACGGCTTCCGGCGCAGATGCTTATCTGCTCCACGTCACCACCACGCCGTCTGTGGCCTACATCGCGCGCGTGGACGACTTCGACTGCGGCGTAATGATCAGCGCCAGCCACAACCCCTACAAGGACAACGGCATCAAGCTGATCGACTGCTACGGCGAGAAGATGCCCGAAGAGACCCTGCTGCTGGTGGAGGATTACCTCGATGGCAAGCTCCATGTGTTCGACAAGGACTGGCCGGAGCTGCCCTTCGCCCACCGGGGACATCGGCCGCACCGTGGACTACGTGTCCGGCCGCAACCGCTATATCGGCTACCTCATCAGTCTGGGCATCTACTCCTTCAAGGGCGTGAAGGTTGGCTTGGACTGCGCCAACGGTTCCAGTTGGACCATCGCCAAGTCTGTGTTCGATGCACTGGGCGCTGATACCTACGTCATCAATGCACAGCCCAACGGCCTGAACATCAACAACAATGCAGGTTCCACCCACATCGAGGGCTTGCAGAAGTTCGTGGTAGAGAAGGGACTGGACATTGGTTTCGCCTACGATGGCGATGCCGACCGCTGCCTGTGCGTAGACGAAAAGGGTAACGTCATCACCGGCGACCACATCCTGTACATCTACGGCTGCTACATGAAGGAGCGCGGCAAGCTGCTGAACAACACGGTGGTCACTACGGTTATGTCCAACTTTGGTCTGTACAAGGCCTTTGATGAGCAGGGCATTGATTACGCCAAGACCGCCGTGGGCGATAAGTACGTCTATGAGTACATGGCCAGGAACGGCTGCCGCATCGGCGGCGAGCAGAGCGGCCACATTATCTTCTCCAAGTACGCCTCCACCGGCGACGGCGTGCTCACCAGCCTGAAGCTGATGGAGGTGATGCTGGAGCAGAAGAAGCCCCTCAGCAAGCTGACCGAGGGCCTCACCATCTATCCCCAGGTGCTGGAGAACGTCCGTGTCACCGACAAGAAGGCCGCGCAGGATGACGCCGATGTGCAGGCCGCCGTCAAGGCCGTAGGCGAGGCTCTGGGCGACACAGGCCGCATCCTGGTCCGTGAGTCCGGCACCGAGCCGCTGGTCCGCGTCATGGTCGAGGCTCCCGAGCACGAGACCTGCGAAAAGTACGTCCAGCAGGTCGTGGACGTCATCAAGGCACAGGGTTACGGCGTCTGAGAACGCCCCGAAATGAGGAAGTGCAATGAAACGATTCAAACAGATGCTCGCGGTCCTGCTCTGCGCTGTGGCGCTGTGCGGGCTGGCCCCGGCGGCGCTGGCCGCACAGCCGCTGGACGAAAGTGAGAACGGCGGCAAGGTCATCATCTACTTCGAGACCTGCGGCGGCACCGGCATCCCGGTGGTGGAACGCACCAGCGGCGACGGCAAGCTGTACAGTCTGCCCACCCCCACCATGGAGGGCTACACCTTCAAGGGGCTGGTACACCGACATCGTGGGCGGTGATGCGATCGTAGCGGGCGAAACGGAATTTTCCGGCGAGGATGCCACCATCTACGCCCAGTGGGACCCCATCGATCAGCCCGTGACCGAGGAGCCGACGGCCCCGGCGGACAGCGCCGAGGGCATCTGGGAGCGCCATAAGGCGACCATCCTCATCGTGGGCGGCGTGCTTCTTCTGGCCGCTGCCGGGCTTGTGATGTGAAAGGGAACGGTATGGAACAAAAACTGAAACTCCCGCACAGTGTGCGCTCATCCCGCCCGAAGAGAGCAGCCGCTCGTCAGCGGCGGCGCGGCATGGATGACCGACTTCGTCACCGATGTCAAGGACACCCTGCGCCCCTATAAGCCCTACTTCCAGTTCGCGTGGCAGCTGCTGAAAGCAGGCATCACCTGCGCGAAGGAAGCCCCCTCATCTACGGCTATACCAAGATCATGATCCACTCCCTGAAAGGGATCAAGAACTGCATCAAAGCATTGCCGTGGTAAAATGAAAAACACAAACGCCCCTCGCGTCGGCAGGTTTTACTGCACGGCGCGGGGGGGCGTAGCATTTTGGATAAAAAGTTTAATCGTCGCTGCTGTCCAGTTTGAGCACGGCGGTGAAGGCTTCGCTGGGGAGGGAGACGGTGCCGAGATTGCGCATCCTCTTTTTGCCCTCCTTCTGCTTCTCGAGCAGCTTCTTTTTGCGCGTGATGTCGCCGCCGTAGCACTTGGCGAGCACGTCCTTGCGCATGGCCTTGACCGTCTCGCGCGCAATGACGCGTCTTGCCGCCGATGGCGGCCTGCACCGGGATCTCGAACAGGTTGCGGGGGATGTTTATCCCGCAGTTTTTCGCAGATGCGGCGGCCCTTGGCGTAGGCGTTATCGCGGAACACGATCATGGACAATGCGTCCACAGGGTCGCCATTGAGCAGGAAGTCCAGCTTGACCAGATCGCTCTCGCGGTACTCCTTAAACTCGTAATCGTAGCTGGCGTAGCCCCGGCTGCGGCTCTTGATGGCATCGAAGAAGTCGTACACGATCTCACCCAGCGGCAGTGCATAGTGCAGGTCAACCCGCACATCGTCCAGATACTTCATGTCGATCAGCACGCCGCGCTTGTTCTGGCACAGATCCATCAGGCCGCCCACATAATCGTTGGGGGTGTACAGATGCACATCCACAAAAGGCTCTTCCTGCTTGACGATATTGGAGGGGTCGGGGTAGCTGGAAGGATTGTCGATCATCTCCACAGTGCCGTCGGTCAGGGTAAGGCGGTAGCGCACGCTGGGCGTGGTGGTGATGATATCCAGATCGAACTCCCGCTCCAACCGCTCTGGATGATCTCCATGTGCAGAAGGCCCAGGAAGCCGCAGCGGAAGCCAAAGCCCAAGGCAGCGGAGGTTTCCGGCTCGTAGGAAAGGGCGGCATCATTGAGCTGCAGTTTTTCCAGCGCTTCCCGCAGATCCGGGTACTTGGCGCCATCCGCCGGATAAATGCCGCAGAACACCATGGGATTGACCTGCCGGTAGCCGGGCAGTGCTTCGGCGGTGGGGCGGGAAGCCAGCGTGACGGTGTCGCCCACGCGGGTATCGGCCACTGTCTTGATGCTGGCGGTGAAATAACCGACCTCACCAGCCTCCAGCTGGGCACAGGGGAAAGGTTGGTAGCGCCCATGTGGCCCACTTCTACCAGCGTGAACTCCGCGCCGGTCGCCATCATCCGCACCGTGTCTCCGGGCTTGACCGTGCCGTCGAAGACCCGCACGTAGACGATAACGCCCTTGTAGCTGTCATAAACGCTGTCGAAGATGAGGGCCTTCAGCGGGGGCATCCGGGTCGCCGGTGGGGGCGGGAATATCGGTGACGATGCGCTCCAGCACCTGATCCACATTCAGGCCGGTCTTGGCCGAGATGCGGGGAGCATCCAGACAGGGCAGGCCGATCACGTCCTCCACCTCGTGGGCCACACGGTCCGGCTCGGCGCTGGGCAGATCGATCTTGTTCAGGATGGGCACCACCTCCAGGTCGTGGTCCAGCGCAAGGTAGCAGTTGGCCAGCGTCTGCGCTTCCACGCCCTGGCTGGCGTCCACCACCAGCACAGCGCCCTCGCAGGCGGCCAGGCTTCGGCTCACCTCGTAGTTGAAGTCCACATGGCCCGGCGTGTCGATAAGGTTGAACTCGTAATCCTGCCCGTCCTTTGCCGTATAGTGCAGGGTAACGGCGCGCGCCTTGATGGTGATACCGCGCTCCCGCTCCAGCTCCATATTATCCAGGATCTGATCTTCCATGGTGCGCTCGTCCACGCTCTTGGTCAGCTCCAGAATACGGTCCGAGAGGGTGGATTTGCCGTGGTCGATGTGTGCAATGATGCAGAAATTGCGGATGTTGTCTCTTGCCATTGGTTCCTCCAAACGAGAGAAATTTAGTTGTTGAGAATCCAGTCTTCCACGGCCATGATCTCGCCGTGCTCTAAGTAGACCGGGGCACCCGGCGGGACACGCCGCAGAGCACCTCGTAGGAAATGGTATCGGTCTTGCGGGCAATGTCCTCAGCGCTGTCGCTGACGGCACCGCCCCAGAGGATGGCCTCGTCGTCCTCATGGACGTCCGGTACATTGGTCACGTCCACCATGAGCTGGTCCATGCAGACCCGGCCCACCACGGGGCAGGGCTTGCCGTGGATCTCCACGATGCCCTGCCCGCAGCTCAGCAGGCGGGGATAGCCGTCGGCGTAGCCCGCGCAGAGGGTGGCGATCTTCGTAGGCGTTTCGGCCGTAAAACGGCGGCCATAGCTGGTAGACTGCCCCGGCTGCAGCTCCTTGACCATGACTCACCACGGTCTTGAGCTTCATCACCGGGCGGAACAGCCCGAAGCGGACGGCGCTGCTGGGGTCGAAGCCGTAGAGGATGATGCCCGGGCGAGCCATGCAGCGGGAGCGTTCCAGCCCCTCCGGCCATTCCGGGTGGAGCATGACCCCGGCGGAGTGGTCGCAGTGGACAAGGGCGGGCTCGTGCCCGGCGGTTTTCAGCGCCTGAAATGCCTGAACGAACAGGGCGTGCTGCTCGGCGGTGTAGGCCACATCGGCCTCGTCCGTCTCATCGGCCACGGCAAAGTGCTGGAACAGGCCGGTCATCTCAAGGCCTGGCAGCTGGCAGGCGTGGGCCATCTCCCGGACGGCCTTTTCAAAATCCGTGCGGAGAGCAAAGCCGATGCGGCCCATGCCGGTGTCCGCCTTGAGATGGACCTGCACCCGGCCGCCTGCCGCGCAGGCCGCTTTTGCTCAGAGCCTCGGCCTGTTCCAGAGAGTAGCAGGCCGCCGTGATGTGGTTTCCGGATGAGGTCGGCGGCGCAGCTGGCGTAGACATGGCCCAAAATCAAAATGGGCAGGGTGAGCCCGGCCTGCCGCAGCTGCAATGCCTCGGCCAGGCAGCTGCAGGCCAGCCAGGCGGCCCCTCCTCGGCAAAGACCCGGGCACACTGCACGGCCCCGTGGCCGTAGCTGTCCGCCTTGACAACGGCGCAGAGGGGCAGCTCCCCGGCCCGCTGCTTGACCGCCCGGAAATTTTGCCGCAGGGCGTCCAGATCAATCTCGGCCCAGACGTGCTTTTCAAAAACTTGGGTTGGCATAATAAAGTCGCCTCTTTCGGTTCAAAACTCAGGACAGGCGGACACTCTCCACGAGGTTGACGATATCGCTGATGGAGGCCAGCTTGGTCAGGCCGGAGACATAGACCACATCGCCGCTGTCGTAGGTGATGGTGGCCAGGACCGCGTAATAGGCTTGAATGTCGCACCGCACGGCGGTGACGGTGGCACCGTCCACGCTCAGGGTTCACCTTTGCGTGGGCTGATGACGCCATAGGCCTCTTTCAGGTCGCTTTCTGACTGCTGAATGAAATCAGCGTAGGTGTCTTTGCCGCCCCGCTGGAACAGCACCACCTGATAATTGGCGTCAGAGCTGTCGGCAGCGGAGGCCAGTTCCAGCGCACGGCCAAGGGTGGCGTCCTCGGTCATCTCACACACCGGCCAGATGCTGCTTTCGTAAGAAACGGTCACGCCATTCTCCGCGGTGTAGGTGGTGTCGGGGTTGGCCGGGGTGCGGCGGTTGACCACGAGGGTCAGTACAAAATAGGCCAGTGCGCCCAGCAGGACGATGATGCCCATAGCGAGCAGGAGCTTGGAGCCGCGGGCCTGTGCGGCGTCGCGCTGGTGGAGGTCTTTGGACATGGAACATTCTCCTTTAAACAATATACCTTTACAGTATAACACAACTGGCTGCGGATTTGTAGCACCACCGTGCAGAAAAAATGCGCTCCGGACACGAAAAAAGAAACCAAAAATCAAAATCTGAAATCAAGAGATTTCAAGAGAAAACGGGAGATTTTAAAAGATTTAAAATTTACACTGAAAAAATCAAAAAATAGTGTTGACAGGCGCTATTTTGTGTTGTATACTGACACTCGCGCGCCCCAAAAGGGTGCTTGAACCGTATGAAACACTTATCAGGAGGAAATAGATATGAGCACTACTCTCGTCAAGCCCGCTGAAGTCGAGCGCAAGTGGTATCTGCTCGACGCTGCCGGCAAGAGCCTGGGCCACGTCGCTGCTGAGGCTGTTGTTCTGCTGCGCGGCAAGCAGAAAGTTAACTACACCCCCAACGTTGATTGCGGTGACTATGTTGTCGTCATCAACTGCGACAAACTGTCCTGACCGGCAAGAAGGCCGAGCAGAAGTTCCACATCACCCACAGCAAGTTCATCGGCGGCCTGAAGAAGGTCCAGTACAGCAAGCTGATGGCTGAGAACAGCGATCTGGCTATGACCTACGCTGTCAAGGGCATGATCCCCTCTAACACCATCGGTGCAAAAGGCCCTGACCCGCCTGCACTGCTACCAGGGTGCCGAGCACGCTCACGCAGCTCAGAAGCCCGAGAAGATCGAGTTCTAAGAAGGAGGCAATTGAACATGTACGAAACCAAACCTTATTTCTACGGCACTGGTCGTCGTAAGGATTCCGTTGCCCGCGTTCGCGTTTACACCGGCACCGGCAAAGTCACCATCAACGATCGTGATATCGACAACTACTTCGGTCTGGAGACCCTGAAGCTGATCGTCCGTTCTCCGCTGGTCCTACTGGGCCTGGAGGGCAAGTATGACGTCGTAGTCCGCGTTTCCGGCGGCGGTGTTTCCGGTCAGGCTGGCGCTATCCGCCACGGTCTGGCTCGCGCCCTGCTGCAGCAGAACGAGCGAGAACCGTTCTGTTCTGAAGCAGGCTGGCTTCCTGACCCGCGATCCTCGTATGAAGGAACGTAGAAGTACGGTCTGAAGGCTGCTCGTCGTGCCCAGTTGCCAAGCGCTGATTTTCCCCAAAATGTACGCTTTTGCAACCCTGCTTCGGCAGGGTTGCTTTTTGACCCAGGCATTTTCCCGCTGAACTGTGGTGCACGACTGCACTATCCGGCAGTTTGTGTTTTTTTTGTTTTTATCATTTTCGCCATCTGCTGATACACTTTTTCCACAAGACGGGTATAATCGGGTGGAAAAAATGGGGGGGGATGGAACGATGAAATACGGGATCATTGATGTGGGCGGCGGCTTGCGCGGCATCTACAGGGCCGGTGTACTGGACAGCCGCTGCCTTGAGGCAGGCGTTCATTTCGACTGCTGCATCGGCGTTTCGGCGGGCAGCGCAAACATGTGCTCTATGTGGCGGGGCAGAAGGGGCGGAACAAGCCCTTCATGACGACTTCTCGCTACGCAAGGAATGCATGAGCGTGAAAGACGCAAGTGCAGAGGCATCTACCTCGACCTGAGCTATGTCTACGGTACGCTGAGCAGCAGGGCGGCGAAAACCGCTGGATTACCCGCCATGATGGCGAACCCGCAAACTCGTCATTGTGAAGCCGCGCTGACGCTCGCTTAAGCCCGGTATTTTATGAAGGATGAGCTCCGGCAGACGACTACACGCCCCTGATGACTCTGCCGCATCCCGGTCATCGACCAGCCGACTTTCATCGACGGCGTACCTTATTATGATGGCGGTCTGGCGGACCCGGTGCCGGTGGACAAGGCACTGGCTATGGGCTGCGACCGGGTGGCCGTCATCCTGACAAAAACCCGTCACGCTGGAACGGAACAACAAGCGGGATGAAAAAGCTTCGCCTGGGCTTTGCTACGGCACAAATATCCGAAGGCTGCCGAGGGGCCTTGCCCTCCGTGCGGGCGGTATAACGCCGCCGTCCGTCAGGCACAGGCGCTGGAAGAGGCGGGCCGGGCGTGCATCATCGCCCCGGCGTCAGCACCGAGGGGATGGCCACACTGACCAAGGACAAAGGGCAGCAATTGAAAAATGTACGAAAAGGACGTGCGGATGCCGAAAAGTTCATCAACTTGCCCCGGAACCGCGCGTTCCGGGGGCGTTATGTTACTTGTGCTCCTTCAGCTGGCAGAGGAAGTCATCGGCTTCGATGGCCTCCGGGGTGAAGGAATTGTTCTTCCACCAGCTGACCAGCGCGGTGGCAATAGTCAGGCCGGTGGAGACCAGCTGCTCCAGCTCTGCCGATTCAATGGGCAGGACACGGTGGCCGGTGGCGCTGAGCACCTGATTGGTCAGCGCCAGTGCCAGCGCTGCCGTGCGGGCCAGCGTGGCGGGAGAGATCTTGCATTTCTTCATGGGGAACTCCTTTCTTTTTTATAGGATGGTACGGTCGAGCCCCGCCCGGTGGAGCAGGGCTGGATAATCCTTTTCGGTGCGGCTCAGGTCCACGGGGCCGGAGATGCCGGGCACTCTGCCCCTGCTGGTGTACTGCCACATCCCGTGCCTGCGGGCCGGGCGTTTGCCCCGGTAGTCCGCCAGCCAGAGGTCGAAGGGGGCCAGTGTGTCCATGTGCAGGGCAGTATCTGCAAAATGGGTGTAGGTGTATACCATGGCGTACAGGCCCCAGTGCTCCAGCTGCCGTGCCGCCCCGGCAACAAGGGCGGAGAGCGTGTCCGGTGTCAGGGCACGCAGGCGGGCATCCTCCACGTCGATGGCAGCGGGCAGCTGAAGCCGCTTTCCCCTGAGGGCATCGTGCAGGAGGGCCAGCTCGGCATCCCGCTGTGGGGCGGTAACGGCACAGCTGTAATAGTAGATCCCCACCGGGATGCCCAGCCGGGTGCAGGCAGAGTAGTTTGTTTCAAACATGGGGTCGATGTAGGGCGTGCCGCTCCTGCTGCCCAGTGCGCGCAGCATCACGCCGTGGACCCTGCCGCTGGCTTTTACGGTATCCCAGTCTATGCGGCCCTGCCAGCGGGAGACATCCAGCACCGTCAGCGGTGGGGAGTTTTTGCGGTCATTTTGGGTCATGGATCGGACCTCCTTTCTGCGTCTGGATCGATTGTACAGCGGGCAGGGCGGTGTGAATGCGGAAGTGTGGTCTTTTTATTGCGGTTTTTACGTTTCGGCATTTTGCCAAGGTGACATTTTCGGGCCGGAAAAGGGGACGGAAACAACACCGTTTTTGGAAGTAATTCGGGCCGTTTTTTAGGGTGGAAAATGGCGTCCGTGAATGGTTTGTTTCGCCTAAAACAGAGGGAAATTCGCTCGAAAAATGCCGGTAAGATCCAATTGAAATGTTAAAAAATCGTGAACAAACAAAGCCCGATTTTTGTAAAAAATCGGAAAGAAACGCTCGAAATTCCTCCTTCTGCGGGAAAAAACTATGTACAAAATTCACAAAAAAACTATGTTAAGAATATAGCAAACTCGAAATGCCCGATTTGACAAATCGGTTTCGGTCTGTTAAAATAGCTCCCGCTCAACAGACGTTGCAGCGTATAAAATTTATCACGTTGAAGTGAAATGCCGTCTTACGGCTCCCGGACACGGAGGGGAAAAACTCTGTGCAACGGCGGGTGATGGAAGGCCCGCATCGTATTCCAAACTGTAAAAAAGAGAGGAGTTGTCTCGTATCGCTTCCGTCAAATTTAAGAAAGCATTGCCCGGCTGCACCCGTGCAGCCTCATCCCGTGTGCTGGCGTTCTGCGTCATGGCTGCATGTCTCGTGTTCACGCTGGCTGTGACCGCCGCGAATCTGCGGCTGACCTACGTCACAGACTCCCACGGTGCGCGGCAGGTGGTCCTCACTTCCGAGAGCGACCCTGCCCGCGTTATGAGCCTTTCCGGCATCAAGGCCGAAGAGGGCGACCATGTATATTACACCGCGTTCAGCGGCAGCCTCGCTTCCCTGAACATCGAGCGCGCATTCACCGTGACCATTCAGGCCGATGGTCAGGAATACCCGGTCAAGCTTGCCTTTGGCACTGTGGCCGATGCACTGGAGCGTGCCGGCATCACGCTGGACGCCGACGACTACACTGAACCGGCCCTTGACCAACTGGTGACGGCGGGCAGCAACATCGTTGTCCACCGGGTCGATTATCAGGACAAGGTCGAGACACAGGCCATCCCCTACGACACCCAGTATGTTTATACCAGCCTGTACTTCCGCAACACCGGCCGCGCAACGACCTTGCAGCACGGTGCAGAGGGCCAGCAGGCAGTCACCACCCGCGAGCGCTGGGTGGACGGTGAGCTGGAGAACAGCACGGTGGTTGACGTGACCACCACCGTCGAGCCCACCGATCATGTCGTCAAGACCTACGGCGTGGGTGCGCCCGTTTCGCCCCCCCTGACCGGCGCGGACGGCACCACCAACGCCCCCCGTCCTTCCTACAGCAAAGTCCTGACGGGCAAGGCCACCGGTTATTATTCCAAGACCGGCAAGGGCTCGTCGGGTCTGGGTCTGGGCTACGGCACCGTTGCCGTGGACCCCGATGTCATCCCCTATGGCACCCTGTTGTATATCACTTCCACCGATGGCCGTTTCGTTTACGGTTACGCCATCGCCACCGACACCGGCATCGCCGTCCAGAAGGGCGAGATCCTCGTGGATCTGTTCTACGAGACCTATGCCGAGTCGGTCATCAACGGGGCCATTCAGGTCAATGTCTACGTTGTAAGCTGAAAATTGAACATCCTACGCACACGGAATGAAAAACACATCCGGTTCGTTCTCTTTTTTTGCATTTTGCGCAGAGAATGAGCCGGATGTGTTCTTTTTTTATTCTATATTCTGTCAGGTTTGCCTATAAAATTTGCGTAAAATTGGATATGTTGTATATATCGAAAAAATATCAACGAAAAGATTATGGTACATTTTCTGGAAAAAGCCTTGAAAATTGCGCGAAAATTCTTTAATATAAGAGAGTAAAGGTATAGGCCCCCTCTGCGGCCTGTACGGGGAGGAGCTGTTTATGAAACCGACGGAAGAAAAAAATCCACGCGGACCCTTCGGATCTGCCGATTTATCTGTTCAAGCAGGGAAATAACTGCGAAGCATACCGTTACTTCGGTGCGCATATCGAGACTCGCGCCGGAGAGTCCGGCGTGGTGTTCCGCGTCTGGGCACCCCATGCCACCGCCATCAGCGTGGTGGGAGATTTCAACAGCTGGAAACCGGGCAGCCACCCGATGCGCAAGGTGGACAACGACTCGGTGTGGGAGCTGTTCATCCCCGGCATGAAGGAATATGACGTGTACAAATACTGCGTCACCACCCGCGCGGGGGACCTGGTCTATAAGGCCGACCCCTACGCGTTCCACGCCGAGACCCGCCCGTCCAACGGCAGCAAGGTCTACGACCTGAGCGGCTTTGCGTGGCACGACGAAGCATGGCAGGGAGGCCCAGAAGAAGACCGATGTCATCAACGGCCCCATGAACATCTACGAGATGCACGCCGGCAGCTGGAAGACCAAGGGCGAGAATGTCCCCTTTACAACTACTCGGAGCTGGCAGACCAGCTCATCCCGTACATCACCGAGATGGGCTACACCCATGTGGAGCTGCTGCCCATCATGGAGTACCCCTACGACGGCTCCTGGGGCTATCAGGTGACGGGGTACTACGCGCCCACGAGCCGCTACGGCACGCCGCAGGACTTCATGGCCTTTGTGGATAAGCTCCATGAAGCCGGCATCGGCGTCATCATCGACTGGGTGCCCGCCCACTTCCCCAAGGACCAGTTCGGCTTGTACAACTTTGATGGGGAGCCCTGCTATGAGGACCCGAACCCCAAGCGCGGCGAGCACAAGGAGTGGGGGGCACCATGGTGTTCGACTTCGGCCGCAGCGAGGTGCAGAGCTTCCTGCTCTCCAGCGCCATGTACTGGCTGGAGCAGTACCACATCGACGGCCTGCGCGTCGATGCGGTGGCCTCCATGCTGTATCTGGACTACAACCGCAGAGACGGCGAGTGGACGCCCAACCGGGACGGCGGCGGCAAAGGAAAACCTGGAGGCAGTGGCCTTCCTGCGCAAGCTGAACAACACGATTCTGGGCCGCCACCCCCCACAAGTACATGATCGCGGAAGAATCGACCGCATGGCCCATGGTCACCAAGCCCGCTTCGGACGGCGGCCTGGGCTTCAATTTCAAGTGGAACATGGGCTGGATGAACGACATGCTCAGCTACATGAAAGACCGACCCGCTCTTCCGCGCAGGCAACCACAACAAGGTCACCTTCAGTTTCTTCTACGCCTTCAGCGAGAACTTCGTGCTGCCCA
>VOFJ01002639.1_pt1 | contig 34710 bp, 40 predicted proteins | sample 5384081 | NCBI WGS metagenome assembly VOFJ01 (sample SAMN12384729, study PRJNA508395) | human gut metagenome | isolation source: healthy gut I | host: Homo sapiens
CCCTGCGTTTTGCCATGGGTTCCTGACACCGGAAACGGACTGTCTCTTCAAATGAGCGACTACCCGGAAAGGCTTTCAAAATGGCTGGCACGTTTTACAAAACATATAGCTGACAACTTCTAAAATGAACGATATGAATGAACTGACCAATAAATTACAACAGGTGATGGTGCCTAAGGCGGCACTGATCGCGTATGAATACCGTGAGAACCGCTATGGGAACGGAATGCATTACCTCGAACTGCATCCCATCAATGACAGGGGCAGGATGGAGGCTGCCATGCCTGTCACCTATGAGTTCATGGACTCCCTGGTGGAATCCTATACGGATGACAGGCGGAACGTGCCGCACGGGAAAATCCCCGCCAACATGTTGTGGTGTGATACCCGTAAGGGGCACGAGAGGTATATCTGGTACAATCCTCCGGGAAAACGGCAGATGTTCTTTGCCGGAAGCCTGAATATTCCTGACAGGACATTCCATGTGCCCGGCGTGATCTTACAAGGTTTCCGGTGACAGGCTGGACATTTTCTCCTATAAGGGGGAAAAACCGGTGGAAAACAGCCCGCTTTTCCTCGCCCCTTTCTTCAATGTCACGGGCAGCAGTGTCTGTCTGGGAAATGCCACGTTGACTCCCCCGGAAGACATGACTTTCTCAAAACTCCTCGAGTATTGGGAAAAACGTTTCTGGCTCAGCGAATTCTCCCATCTGGGAGGAAGCAGGAACCCGACCGGAAGCAACCTGGTCTCGGTAACGGAAAAGGCACGCGCCAATCCGTTTGACGAGAACGAATTGAAACCCATGAACAAACAACTTAAAGACTTACTGGCATGAAAAAGATTCATTATACAGACAGATACCTGCTTAATCCCTACCATCCCGTGACCGTCTTCGTAATCGGTGCGGGCGGAACAGGCTCACAGGTGGCCACCGGCCTGGCGCGGATAAGCGTGGCATTACAGGCGCTAGGACATCCGGGGCTGCACGTGACGGTCTTCGACCCCGATACCGTCACGGAAGCGAACATCGGACGCCAGTTGTTCAGCGGATCGGAACTCGGATTGAACAAGGCTGTGGCACTTGTGACCCGCATCAACCGTTTTTTCGGCTTCTCGTGGGAGGCAAAAGGGCAGCGTTATCCGCTGAAAGCCTCCGCAGACCGGGAAGAGCCCGCCCTGGCGAACATCATCGTCACCTGCACCGACAACATCCGCTCCCGGATGAACCTCTGGCGGTTCCTGAAGAAACACCGGGAACACACTTCCAACAACGAGCGGTCGCCCATATACTGGATGGACTTCGGCAATGCCCGGACCACCGGACAGGTCCTGATAGGGAACATCCGTGGCAAGATTCTCCAGCCCGTCTCCAACGAATACCTGCCCGTTCCCCGTATGAATGTCATTACCGAAGAGGTACGCTACTCCACCATCAAGGAAAAGGATTCGGGGCCGAGCTGCTCGCTGGCGGAAGCCTTGCAGAAGCAGGATCTTTTCATCAATTCCATACTGGCACAAACCGGCTGCGACATCCTGTGGCGTATGCTCAGGGAAGGAAGGACATTCTACCGGGGAGCCTATCTCAATCTCGATACACTACGGATAAATCCCATTCCGGTATAGACAATGACCGTCAGTTTTCTTTCATGCATTCTTGGCATGCATAAAAGAAAACTGACGGTTCCTGATTGTTTCTGCCGTGCGGTTCAGCCTTTCAGCCGCACGGCACTTGCCACTCCCTTTTCAGTCATGACCAGCTCATACCGGTCCAGCCTTTCATAGAGTTTGCCCAATGTCTTGCATCCATATCTCCTGACCTTGAATTTGGGCATCATTTTTTTTAATGCGCCGCCGATCAGTGAAAGGGAAACCTCCTCTTTGCCGTCAGCCGCCTGCCGGAAAGCCTTGTCGAAATACTCCATGTCCCTTTGGATAAAAAATTCGGGAGTATTGTCCGAAACCTTGTTTTCCTTCCGGTCGGCATACAGGAACACGGAACAGGATCGTACCAATGATACGGGAGTCTTATCCTCCCCATATCCCAGCACCTTCAATCCGGCTTCCCGTATTCGCTGGGCAAGCAGGCTGTAGTCACCATCACTGGCTACCAGACAGAAACAGTCTGCCCGACCGTCACGAAGAATGTCCATCGCGTCTATGACCAGTGCAATATCGGTCGTGTTCTTTCCGGGAGCATGGGAGGAAGCTTGTATGAGCCTGAATCCATGCTCCCGGGCAGTTCCTTTCCATGCGGAAAGCGCTTTTCTCGTCCAATCTCCATAAATTCGTCTCACAACGGCATCCCCATAACGGGAAACAAAACTCATTATATCCTCCATCTTCTCGAAGGAGGTGTTATCCCCGTCAATAAGGACTGCGACGGCATATCTAGAATTGGTATTTGTCTTCATAACAACTGTTTATGAAACAAAGTTAGCATAACTTCCGCATATTGATACTCCCACGCTCATTTTTTCTTTCCGCGTTTCAGCAAGAATTCCTGTATTTCCGAGCTTCTGTAGAAGTTCTTTCCGTTATCGTCCGTCTGGTAATAGCGGATCAGCCCTTTTTCCCGGTAGCGGGCGACTGTCCGCAACGACACGTTGAGCAGCCTGGCTATGTCATAGTTGTCCAAAAGCTCGTCCCCGTTCATGAAATCCTTCACACGCCCCATCCTGTCCAGTTTCTTCTCTATGCGGTCAAAACCTTCCACTATGGTCATTATCATTTTCTCAAGCACTTCATTGTCTATATACATCATGGCGTATCTCTCCTGTCTTTTAAAGGTTATTACTGAAATACCCTTTCTTGTGCGCACTTTCAAGAGTATATGCCATCTTTAGTGAAAAATCTATGCCGGAATGCCGGTCTTAACTTAATTACAGATTGTATTCTATTAAGAATCAAACAAATAACATTTTATGATTTTTATCGGTGAATGGTAAGTGTAAAATTTTGAAGTGTAAAACTGTAAAGTCCGAATGTAAACTTTACAATTTACAGGTAATATCCCGCCTATGTTCTTAAAACCGGGTAAATTGATGACGCTTCCACACAAGGTATTCAACATATATAATTGATGATAATATTTATTTCGGAGCATTTTCCTGAAGTTTGATTCTGCAGCCCTCTGTTACATATGACGTTTAATGACATCTGATGTCATTTGACGACATCCTTTTGGAGGTGAGTATCCCCTTCCATATTTTCGTATCCGACAAAAAAGTACAGTTTATGGAGTTTGTATGTATCGAGGCTAAAACATTCATGGAAATGAATGAGGCTCTGGAAGCCGTTGCAAGAAAAATGTGTGAAACATGTGGAAATGGCATATCCGGTATGGACGACTGGATTGACAACCAGGAGGCTTGCATGCTCATGGATGTCTCTCCCGGAAAGATGTTACAGCTTCGCAGAAGCAGGGCCATCCCTTACAGTTATATAGACCGTAAGGTGTATTACAAGCGTCAGGATATTATCCGTTTTATGGAAAACAATATTCACCGTATAACCCTTTAGAAGTGCTATGATTCAAGCCCTGTTGACCAAAGAAACCCCGGAAATCATTCGTTTTTTCCGGAACATAGACAGCCTGTCCGAAATGCTGGACAAGCAGGAGGAGAAATTACGTCCGGTTCTGAACGGAGAACGTTACATTACGGACCGTGAGCTTGCCGAACAGTTGAAACTGACACGCAGGACGCTGGCAGAGTACAGGATAAACGGCAAACTGCCTTACTACAAGATAGGAGGCAAATTACTATATAAGGAGAAGGACATCCTTGCTTTGCTGGAAAGAAACAGGGTGGAGGCGTTTGATGACCGGTAATGTCCGTTTGGGAAATATCCGGACTTCAAGTGCTTCCTTGTACAGTCCAATATAAGATAAATGGACCTAGGAATCTTTTAAAAACAGATTTTCCCTGGCGGATTTTATTGGGTGGATATATCAGGTTGGCGGGGTAAAGGTTTTCCACCTTGGAATCAAGCAGTGTTCCGCATTTCTGTTTCTTACCTGCAAAGGTAGCCTTTTGCCCCTGATCGAGCAAGGCGGTCCTTCGGACCGGTTGGCTGAAAAAATCATCCTCGCTTCGCTGCGGTATTTTTTCGCCAAGCCTTGCACAATCAGGGCAAAAGACAAACGGATGCATATAAGAAAAGAAATACCGGCTTTACCAAAGCCGGGCATGTTTAACCACAAAATAAAAAAGATCATGATTCAAACAAAAAACAAGTATTGCAAGGAAACATTCATCCGCCTGAACTACTGGTATGACCGGATACACGGGCTTGTCCGGGAAGACATAGAGAAAGTGAACGCAATGGTGGAACACATCGAAAAGACACGTTCCGACTGGTATCCCCGTACAGGTGACAGCCTGTTCTTTATTTCCGGATACGGTGAACGCTCCCGGCCGTTCTTCGTAGATGCCGTGTATGGAGATAACATTGTGCTCCGGAATTTCTCCCGTGTCCCGTTCGTGTCCCGGGATAAGAAGGGTGTCAAATGCGATATGCATGGCGGTGAGTGTGTGTTGGTAAAGGCTGGCGATGTAAGGTTCAAGGCATGGACCACCGGCCGTTTCAAGCATTGGGGGCATTACGGGGCATGTGAGAACGGGGAGGTTTACTACGATACGAAAATAGCCCTGTGGGAATGTGGCGCACCTGAACAGCCGGAAAGCCGGGAATGGTTCAAAATCCGTATCCGCAAAAACACCCGGCCGGTCGGGGATATGTACACCGGAGAAATATCCTGCAAGGATGAGGATGGACTCAAGCAATTTATCGATGACCATGAAGGTCTCATATTCGCAGAAGAGGATTCCCTGGAAATGGTCATACTATGTTTCAGGCACTCCGACATGAGGATTTCCCCGGAAGAATGGGAAAAGATGGACTGTCCGGTATCCGTGCGTGAGATATACGGACAGATGCAGGAAGTAAAGATCGTAAAAGACCATAAAACACATCTGACCACATTCTACTATTAACACAGGATCGCCACATTAAAAATCACCCTGCTTCCTGCCACATGCGGCAGGAAGGAAACAAGGGGATATCATCTGACAGTCTTTTCAATTCTTCTATTATTATATATGGAGCTGATTGTTTTTCCCGCACAGATATTCATTCAGGTCCTTATATCCGGAATATTCATGCGAGAGATCACATATACGGATTCCGTATTTCTCCTTTAATGCCTGCACCGCATTTTTTCCGGCGGTATCATTGTCCAGACAGCAACAGATGCCGTCATATCGTGCAAGGAAAGAAAAAGCCTTCTGTAAGTTACTGACAGAATTCAACACTATATAATCCCCCTCTTCCAAGGATGGAAAAGCCGGCCTGAAAGACAGAAAATCCATAAACCCCTCAAAAATATAGCAAATCCCGCTCTCCGGTGAGCTGATGATACAGGTGATGTCCTTGGGAGCGATACAAGCCTTGAAATACCTGTTCCTGATTTCGTACCCTCCGGAAATATTAGGGAAAGCGATGGCAAAATAATTTTTCCCGTTCCGATTAAAATGAGCCTCCTTGCATACTTTTCGGGCCGTTTCCGTATCAATGCACCGTTCCTCCAGATAGGCAAGCAGTATCCGGTTGGCAAGAGGAGTGATTTTCAAGTCCTGAAAGGCGGGATACGCTTTTTCAAAAGGGCAGGAGACAGTAACCGACTTCAAAACCTTCCTTTTATCCTCAATACACCGTAACACACGGCTTACATCCTGTGTCCGATAAATCTCCTTGGCTAATGTTATAATATTCCCTCCCTTCCCCAGACCGAAGTCATACCATAGTTCCTTATGGAGGTCTACCTTGAAAGAGGCCTTCTTTTCCGTCCTGAAGGGCGATTTGTACCATACGCTGTTCCCACGCTGTATTACCGGTTCATGTCCGAATCCGGCTAAAAAATCAACAAGCCTGATGTTCTTTGCTTCCTGTATGTTCATGACATATCTTTTTCATGAATTAATTCACGATTAACACATAGGACAAAGAACCGCTTTATACCCGAAACAGACAAAACAGTGTCATCAGATGGCATCAAAAGTCATCAGACGACAAGCAACCTAATATAAAAACATGTTACCATATGATTTATCATCTCCATTACTATTTGTGTGTTTTACATACACTCCTTAAATCATAAATCTGTTATACAATCTATAAACATTCCTCAAAAAGTTTGGTGACATTGGTGATATTTGATAATATATTAGGGAATTAGACGAAAAAATAGTAATTTTGCAAATCAATAATTATTGATTTATAGATGGCAAATGCGGACCAAATATTGTCTTTGATACGTAATCATCTGAATAACGATGATGCGCAATTTAGAAAAGTTGCTCTCCAGATTTCTGCTGTAGAGGCAAAGAATGGTCATGCAGTATTAGCAAGAACCATCCAGGAGCTTTTAAGTCAAAGAAAAACATCTTTTAGTGCTTTAAAGCTTATTCCACGTAATAAAGATGTGGATGACTTATTGCTTCAAGTCGAGACATACGATTGCCTGAAAAATATGGTGACGGACAAAGCATTGAAAGAAAAGATAGAAAGAGTCATCAAAGAATTTACAAAGAGAGAAGAACTTAGGAAATATGGACTTGCCAACCGCCGCAAATTATTGCTCTATGGCGTACCTGGAACAGGCAAGACTATGACAGCGGGAGTATTGGCTAAAGAGTTGAATCTTCCTTTATTTATTGTGAGGACAGAGAAAGTCGTTACAAAATTCATGGGTGAGACAGGACAGAAACTTAGCCGTATCTTTGATTTTATAGATGAGGTTCCCGCAGTCTATCTTTTTGATGAATTCGATGCTATCGGTGCTCAGCGTGGAATGGAAAATGAAGTAGGTGAACAGCGCCGAATACTCAACACATTTCTTCAATTGTTGGAACGTGACTCATCAGACAGTTTCATTATTGCAGCGACAAATGCCATTGATTCGATAGACAAAGCGATGTTTCGACGTTTTGATGACGTTATTGAATATCGCTTGCCAGACTCCGGACAACGTATTCATCTGTTGCGTGAATATCTATATGCGGCTAAAGAACTTGATTATTCCATGGCAGCACCTCTGTTTGAAGGTATGAGCCATGCAGAGATAAAAATGGTATGTTCTGATATATTCAAAGAATCTTTGTTAAATGATGTGCCAATGAATATAGAATTGGTAAAGATGGTCGTTGACAAACGGAATCAACTTTGTCGTGAAATAAGTTGAATAAGGAGATAATATGCAAAAGGAACATTTTTTCTTAGGTAACCAAATAGCAGAACCCCGTTCTTTCACGCCAAGAGCAAAGGTTGTACCACCACCTGTTATTCCTGAAAGGAACAGACAAGAACATGCTGCATTTATCAAGGAAAGCTATAATGCAGTCGTTGAATATGCCATCACGGCTCTTTCTGAAAGGGAAAAGTGTGGTTTACCGTCTGCGGATGGTGTGTATATAAACCTTGACATGTCTCCCAAATTGGTTCCCCAAAAGTTAGCCCAAAGTAGTGGAGCATCCATTCTGAAAATCTCTGAAGATAAAAGTGACGGAAATGTTGATGTAACCGTATATATCAAAAATGAGAAAAAAGATTGGCTGAGCAAGAAGGCAGACGAGTATGCCGATGAAAAGTATAATACGAAAACAGGCAAACCTAAAAATACAGGCTTGATTGAACCTATCAACGCCATTAAGCCGGCAGATATACATGCGCTCTATACATCTACAGATGATTTCGACAAACTACCTGATAATAAGGCCTTTTTATTTGAGTTGTGGATAACTAAAACAAAGGAATATGACACAGTAAAATTATCAGATGTCTTGGATAAACTTGCTATCTTAAAAGCAGGTAAAAATCATTTGGATTTTGATGGAGTAGATGTTTGGATGATAAAAGCAACCAAACAACAGTTATGTGAATTACCGCTATCTATCGGTTATATAGAAGGAGTGCGTCCCTATCATCAGCCATCGATACTTATAAAAAATCGGAGCGAAAGTCGTGAGTGGAGTGAACTGATTGAAGGAGAAATCCAATTTGCGCTTGATAAAGACAGTACAAGAATAGGCTTGTTGGACTCAGGCGTCAACAATGCCCATAAACTGCTGGCACCTGCTCTTCCTAATGACAGAATGAAAAGTGCTATCAGCGTGCCGGATACAACAGACCACAGTGACCATGGTACAGGTATGGCCGGACTTATGCTTTATGGAGATTTGACAGATATAACTTATCGACATGGAGGTCCGATAATCATAGAACAGGACTTGGCTTCCGTGAAGATTGTAGAGAACGGTCATACAACAGAGCCGGATTTCTATGGAGCGGTAATTGAAGATGCTATCTATCAGGCTCAGGCTATGGGGGCGTCTATACAATGTATGGCTGTAACTGATGGTACATCGTATGACGGAAAGTCAACGTCAAGTTCTGCGTCATTGGATGAAAGCATATACCATAATGGCAAAAAGTGTGACCGCTTGGTGCTCGTTTCAGCGGGCAACATTGAGCCCCCTGAAGTAGATGCCACAAATTATCTGGAGTCCTGCAAAGCCAATGCTGTACAAAGTCCGGCTCAAGCATGGAACGCATTAACAGTCGGAGCATATACGGAGAAAACGATAGTAACAGATGAAAGCTACAAGGCACTGGCAGCTCCAGGGAATCTGTCACCCATGTCAAGAAGTTCGTGGAGTTGGAGAAATGGTTGCAATAAGCCTGAAATAGTCATGGAAGGAGGTAATATAGCCTATCATCCTGTTTTTCAAACAACGACACATCCTGATTTAAGTTTGATTACTACCTGCCAAGATTTGGCGGAATCATTGGAACAGTTCCATGCTACAAGTGCGGCTACAGCATTAGCGACACGTCTTGCGCAAAAAAAAAAAAAAACAGCAACACCAGCTCTTTCCATGTTGTCTGTTCGTGGCATGATGGTACATTCTGCCAAATGGACACCGGAAATGATACGTATCGGTAATATCAAGGATATTATACCTTTATGCGGCTATGGCGTTCCTGATGAAGAGACGGCCTTATTCAGTAATGAAAAATATGCAACGTTTATATTTGAAAATGAGTTAATACCCTATTGGGAAAAAAGATGGTTCAAACACCTATAATCAATTGCACTTTTTATGATTTGCCTTGGCCAACAGAGGTGCTGGAACAAATGGGAGAAGAAAATGTAAAAATAAGAATCACACTATCTTATTATGTAAAGCCGTCTCCTGGATATGCAGGAAGAAGCAACAAGTATCGTTATCCATCTGCTACGCTGCATTTCGACTTGAAAAGTGCAAGCGAGAGTATGGAAGAGTTTCTTTGCAGAAGAAATAAAAGTGAAGGAGAAAAAGAAAACTGACAATGATACTAACAGATGGACCATCAAACAACAACGTAGAGAACAAGGTACTGTACAATCTGACTGGATTGAATGTACGGCCGCTGAATTGGCTTCTTGTGTGGGCAGATAATTGTTTATCCAGGCCAAGGATGGTGGAAAGAAAGGAAATTAGCTAATGTTGATAATGTTATCAAATATTCACTTATCGTATCAATAGAGACAACGAAAACTGAAATTTACGATGCCGTAGAAACGGCTATCAGTAATAGAATAGGAGTACAAATAATGCAAGAAGTATAGGAAATAAAGAAAAAATCTAATAAGCACTTGATTATTAATAAAGCATATACGGAAACACAACGTCTTTATTTACATCAGATACAAATTACTGTTTCAATGACACTGTAGGCAGAGACTATAGATATAAACAGCATCGTTGACAAAAAACAGGCAAAAAAATATGCATTAGTTTGCAGAAATCGAACCTTTTATTTATCTTTGCAACGTCAAAGAGATAAAGATTACAAGATTAGTCAAGAAAAGCGATGAATTTAGTGTGATGCTAATTCAATGGCTTTCATAAAAGATAAAGTAATAATGTGCAGTCACTCAAGGAGTTAGAATAAACCGAAGCAAAAGGTTCGATTCCTGGTGGCACCACTGAAAATCAAAGGGTTACTCATATGAGTAACCCTTCTTTTTTATTTTTACCTCTCTGCGATATAAACTCCACTAATAATGGCTAAAGCGCCAATACCAGAAGCTATCGTAATAGTTTCTGATAGAAAAATCGCAGAAGTTATCAAGGTGACCAGAGGGACAATGTAAATATAATTGGCTGTTTTGATGCCCGAGGGCTCTGACTGCCGTATTCCACATGATATAACAAAGCATTGAGGCGATGACACCCAGAAATAATATATTTAAATATACGACTGGCAGTTTCAATAACTCTAGTTTGATATTTAAAGGGTAGATCGCAAAGTAGAAGAAAAGAGAAAGTATCCCATAAAAAAATACTTTTCGTGTAATAAACAAGGTGGGATAAGAACGACTCAAACGCTTTTAGGATAAGACAGTAAAAAGCCCACATCGTAGCGGCAACTAAAGTGAGAAAATCACCAAGTGGATTTACTTTTAAAAGAACACTGCCGTTGAAAACAACTAATCCGACTCCAAATAAGGCAACTAAAGATCCATATAACAGCCCTTTCCTAAGAGATTCTTTATAAAATAGGTGAGACAATACCGTTGTAATGATCGGTGCTGTACAGATCAATAATGAAACGTTGGAAGCCAATGTGATGCCCAGTGCCGTATTCTCCGCTATGAAGTATAGGGAGCCACCACATAATCCAGACAAGAACAATAAGAATTCATCTTTTACGCAATTAGCCCACAACCGTCGATGCGCTATAGTCAAAATACAAAAATACGCAAGCACGAAACGATATAACAATATCTCAACCGGTGATAATCCTGTATTAATCAGTATTTTTGTGGAGACAAACGTTGTTCCCCATATAATGACTGTCAATATGGCGATACTATGATACAGAAGATCTTTACTTTTAAACATAATTGTGTTAGAATTAGATTTTTATTTGCTGCAAAGTTATTTAAAGAAGATTGTTTTCCTATACGTCAAGCTTAAATACGATAATTTTCCTATTTTTGTCCTGTTTTGTATTCTATAATTCTAATTCGGGGATATTAAATCAAATAAAACAGGAAAAAAAACTATGGCACTACTTGATGAGACTGATATTGAAATTCTTCATTCTTTGCAAAAGGACGCAAAGATCAATGCAAAAGAGCTTTCTGAGAAACTTCATATCTCCAAGACTCCTATTTACGAACGAATCAAACGTTTAGAAAACGAAGGATATATAAAAGGATATGTGGCATTGGTTGACAATAAAAAATAGGATTACCCTTGATCATTTTCTGTAATGTATCTTTAGCTGTACACGATGATGAGCATATCGAACGCTTCAAAGAAGAAATACGGAATATCGATGAAATAATGGAATGTTACTCGACGGGAGGTATTTATGATTTCTTTGTCAAAGTGGTTCTTAAGGATTTAGATGCCTATAATCAATTTGTGTTCGAGAAATTAACCAAGGTTCATGGCATCGTGAAGATGCAAAGCTCTTTTGTGCTTAATGAAATCAAGCATACTACAGTTTTGAATATACCCAAAAATAGTTGATTGAAGCTTAATGTCGCAGTATTATATGAAATGTCTCTTTTTTACTATAGAATTGATTAGGGGTTATTTACCTTTGCCCCGATAAATTAAATTCTATAAGATGCAGTCATTTAAAATAATAAAGCCTATTCATATATTAACTCCTTATGTGAGATATTATTGGATACTGGAAGATGGCGCAGATGTTTCTGTATCTGAACGGACTTTACCAACGGGCTGCATACAATTAGTATTTCATAGAGGTAAAAGGCTTTTATTAGTAGGAAAAAAAGAATCGCAGCCTCAAGCGTTCATCTGTGGGCAATGCCTCAACTTTTCAGATGTGATGTCAGCCGGAAAGATTGAAATGATCACGGTTGTTTTTCAGCCGTACGCGGCAAGAGCCATCCTTCAACTTCCCCTTAAGTTCTTTTATGGAGAACTTATAGCGGTGGATGCTATAGCAGATTTGGAATTATCAATATTATCCAGAAAAGTGATAGAGGCTGATGACCATGAAACTTGCATCCGCTTGATCGAGCAGTTTTTGATTCACCGTCTTTATAGGTTTGAAGGCTATGAATATAACTTAAAGCGAATATCCGCAGTCCTCCATCAAATAAATGAACAAGCGAAAACTAATATTTCTGAGTTATCTGAAACCGCATGCCTAAGCTCTAAACAGTTCAACCGCATTTTCTTAGATTATGTAGGAGCTACGCCCAAAGAGTTTCTTCGTATCGTTAGGATGCAACGAGCTTTATTTAAGGTACAACAGAATCCATCCATTTCATTCGCTCAATTAGCTTATGAATGTGGGTTTTCAGATCAGTCACATATGATAAAAAGAGTTTAAGCTGTTTTCCGGCTATACACCCACGGAGTATCTTTCCTTATGCGCTCCTTATTCTGATTATTTCTCGGAATGATCAAGATGTCCTTTTTCTTCTATCCTATAGATACGATACGCTCTACTTTTGTGATGTCTTCGCGAGGACATTAACAGTAACTATAAAAAAAAAAACAAAATGAACAATTTAATTTGCTTTTTTTCGAGATTCCAACTGTAGACTTTTATCGAGCGATCAATTTCTATGAAACTATTTTGGGGTTAAAACTATCGGTTTTCGAGTGTGAGACAGAGAAGATGGCTTGTTTTATCGAGCAAGGAGAAGTGGTTGGGGCTTTTGTTCTACGCTCCTAGTTATCAACCTTCGCCGGATGGTATCTTAATCCATTTTAATAGCCAAGATATCGAGGACACTTTATCTAAAGTATTGGATAAAGGGGGTAAAATTATTATACCCAAGACAAAGATTGAAGCGGAAAATAAAGGATACTTCGCCGTTTTAGAAGATAGCGAAGGAAATCATGTCGGTATCTACGAAAAATAAGTATCTTCGGCCAAGATATCCCTACAATATATAATATGAAAGAAAATAAGTATGATGATGAACGCTTTTTCGGTCAATACAGTCAGATGTCTCGCTCTGTACAAGGGCTGAGAGGAGCAGGAGAATGGCATGAGCTAAAAAGAAGATGTTGCCTGATTTTAACGGAAAGCGTGTATTGGATTTAGGGTGTGGTTTTGGCTGGCATTGTCGATATGCCATAGAGCGAGGGGCGACCTTCGCTTTAGGCATTGACCTTTCCGGGAAGATGTTAGACAAGGCACGGGAGATAAATTCCTCCCCGTTGATCGAATATAAAAGAATAGCAATCGAGGATTTTGATTTTGCTCCAAATTCTTTTGACATCGTGATCAGCTCCTTGACATTCCATTATCTCGAGTCGTTCGATACGGTTTGTACAGAGGTATATAAATGTTTAACGCAAGAGGGTGTCTTTGTCTTCTCTGTGGAACATCCCGTTTTTACTGCTTATGGCAATCAAGATTGGATTTACGATTCGGAAGGGAAACCTGCGCATTGGCCGGTGGATCATTATTTTCAAGAGGGAATCCGGCATGCTCATTTTTTGGGAGAGGATGTAACCAAATATCATAAGACACTTACGACTTACGTGAACGGATTGATCAAGGCGGGTTTCTGTATCACCCATCTGGTGGAGCCTCAACCGGACGAATCGATGCTGGATACGGTTCCCGGGATGCGAGACGAACTTCGCCGTCCGATGATGTTGCTTATCGCCGCTCGAAAGAATTAAAAAAAAGCGTATCTTTGTGGCTGAAAAGATGTCTTTTCCGTGTGCTTGCTAAACCACGTATTAAAAACAAGAAAGATATGAAACAACAAGATGCCGCTTTGGTATGCTTCTCGGGTGGACAAGATTCCACGACTTGCCTTTTCTGGGCGAAGAAGCATTTTTCACGTGTAGAGGCCGTATGCTTCACATACGGACAGAAACATTCCTTGGAAATAGAGGTCGCTCGAAAGATCGCCGCGGATGCGGACGTGCCTTTTCAGTTATTGGACGTATCGCTTATCAGCCAGTTAGATCCCAATTGCTCGCTTACGAATGCGAGCATAGAGATGGATCAAGAGAAGCCGGAGGATAGCTATCCGAATACGTTTGTGCCCGGCCGTAATATGGTATTCCTTACTTTCGCCGCTATCTTAGCCCGTGGTAAGGGGATTTATCATTTGGTAACGGGTGTCTCCGAGGCTGATTATAGTGGTTATCCGGATTGCCGGGATACGTTCGTGCGTTCTCTTAACGTAACATTAAATCTGGCGATGGATGAGCAATTCGTAATTCATACCCCGCTTATGGACCGGGATAAGAGCGAAGTCTGGGAATTGTCGGACGAGCTGGGCGTCTTTGATCTAGTACGTACGCAGACGCTGACTTGCTATAACGGTGTTATGGCTGAGGGATGTGGGCATTGCCCCGCTTGCAAACTTCGCAAGGACGGATTGGAGAAATACCTGAAAAGGAAAGAAGAGAATCAAAAGTAAATTAAAGAAATGGACGAGAGAAAACAAGAAGGAGAGTTGCACTTATTAGGTGGCTCTACCGTATATAAACAGGATTACGCTCCGGAGGTATTGGAGGCATTTACGAACAAGCATCAAGGAAATGATTATTGGGTACGGTTTAATTGCCCGGAATTCACCAGTCTCTGCCCGATTACCGGACAACCGGATTTCGCTACGATTCATATCGATTATATCCCCGACGTGAAAATGGTAGAGAGCAAGAGCTTGAAGCTTTACTTATTCAGCTTCCGCAACCATGGGGCGTTTCATGAGGATTGCGTGAATATTATCATGAAGGACTTGATAAAATTAATGGATCCGAAATATATCGAAATTACTGGTATATTCACACCGAGAGGCGGTATAAGTATTTATCCGTATTGCAATTACGGTCGTCCGAACACCAAGTTTGAGCAGTTGGCCGAGAAAAGATTATTTGATCATAATCAATAAGATTTCTGACAAATCGTTATCAGTCTCGGCAAAAAACGGTATATTTGCAGCAAGAAATGTTAACTAACTAATAAATCATTTTAGACCATGAACAAAAGATTGCTTACAGTTGCGGCTTTCGCTTTAGCGGGTTGCGTTACCGTTGTCGCTCAAGACAAGAAAAAAGAGTTCAAGATGCCTACAGGTTATGCGGGTATCACGCATGAGATGTCCGAGTTTTACGAACCTGTTCCGCCGGTAGTCACTCCGGGTACAGACTTAAAAGGTGGAGGTTTCACGGCTCCTTCCGACGCTATCGTTTTGTTTGACGGCAAGGATCTTTCCGCTTGGGAGAGCGTAAAGGGCGGTGCTGCCGAATGGGATGTAAAAGATGGCGTATTTACCGTAAACAAGAAGAAGGGTGATATCCAGACCAAACAGAAATTCAACGATTTCCAGATGCACATCGAGTGGCAGGTCCCGACGAATATTACCGGTGAGAGCCAGTCGAGAGGTAACAGCGGTATTTTCCTGCAAGGGATGTATGAGGTTCAAGTGTTAGACTGCTACAATAACCCGACTTACGTGAACGGCCAGACTGGTAGTATCTACAAACAATCCATTCCTTTGGCAAACGCCATGCGTAAACCGGGCGAATGGAATGTATACGATATCATTTACACCGCCCCCACTTTCAAGGAAGATGGTTCTTATCGCACGCATCCAACCGTAACGGTTATCCAGAATGGCGTGGTTTTGCAGAACCATACGACGATATTGGGTACGACAGAGTGGATCGGTTTCCCGCAAGTGAAGAAACATGGCGCAGGCCCTATCATCCTGCAGAGCCATGGCGATCCTAGCGAGCCGATCAGCTTCCGTAATATCTGGATTCGTGAGCTATAAGAGAAACGTGTTGATTGTAATAAGAAGGGATGGACTTGATATTAAGTTCATCCCTTTTTCGTTAAATAACAGGCTGGTTTTATATGAGAGAAACATTTTTTTCTATAGCACGAAATTTTAGTTTTCCTTAGATGAAACAAAAGTTTTCCAATGGAGAAACTCTAGTTTCCTGCTGAAAAAACTTTAGTTTTTCGATAATGAAATTAACAAAAACTGTAATTGGCTGATTAATAGCAATTATACTATTATCTCTTCTCCGGCATATATTTCCAAAAACGAGCCGGCATATGTTGGCGATGAAGCCGTGGGTTTAAACGCTCCTTGATAGCGATAGACTTAAAATACTCCTTCCACATACTTTGAAAAAGTTTCTCATCCTTATCCATGATATCCTCACTGAGCGATCCGGTCAATAAATGTGAATCTTTTTCTTCGAAACGGACTTCTATCGTATCGTTAAGATCATAATAATATCCATACTCTCTTTTTAAGTCGTAAATGAGCCATTGCTGATCAGCGAAACGGTCTTGCGCATAAGGTAATACCAAAGGTAATACGTTATATATAGGTGCGATGGCAGCAAAGTAAGTTCCATCCGCCGCTTTTTGGGCTCAGTTTGAAAACTTGGGGGAATTAGTTAAAAAACACTATCTTTGTGGCATGAAACAGAACCTTCAACCCCCTGCCACTCCACTGGAGATGTTGAGCTTGTTCTTTTCCTGCAGGCCTGCTTGACTATTTTGACCTGGTTAACCATGTCTCTCAAGAGACTTGCTTTTTTTTTTTTTTTTCTTGAGGAAAAGCCTTCCATTCCTCAAGAGCATTCCCATTTACATCTACATTCCAAAGGTTTCTTCCCGGAAATAGAAGTGCAAGACTTTCCTGTTCGCGGCAAGGCTGTATATCTACGCATCAAGCGGCGTCGTTGGGAAGACCCGGAAACAGGACAAACTTATAGTCGTGATTGAACTTAGTAGCCTCCGGTACTGCATAACAGCTGAGTTCGAGCTTTTTTAAAAGTGTTACTTAGACAATCATGCGGTTAGTTGCCAAAGTGTAGCAGAACATTACTGTATGGATGGCAAGCAACTCCAGACTCAATACAAAGAACATTTAAGTGATTTCAATAATTTTGGAATCAGAAGGAACATGCTGAAGACTTTATTCTTTATCCTAAAAAATATAGGTTATCATTTATGTATTGATGAAACGGCTTTTAAGCAAAGGCGAACTATATACAATCCTTACCAATCGGGATAAGCATGGTCGAAAAGGCACCATTGTAGCTATTGTAAAGGGAACTAAAGCAGAGGATGTTATCAATGTAAGCTTCTCAAAATAGATGCCGATAAGCGCAACCAAGTAAAGGAAATTACACTTGATATGGCCGGCAGTATGCAGAAAATAGCAAAAACGTTGTTTTCCCGGGGCTATGCAGGTAGTGGATCGTTTCCATGTCTCAAAGTTGGTTTATGAAGCTGTACAAGACCTTCGGATCGCTTATCGCTGGCAAGTAATGAAGGATGAGAACAGGAAAATCAAGGAAGCTAAAGCCAAGGGGGAAAGTTATGAACCTAAAGTGTTTAGCAATGGAGATACACTCAGACAGTTGTTGGCCAGAAGCCGGTACCTGCTGTTTAAGGCTCCGGACAAGTGGCTGCAAAGCCAGAAGGTAAGAGCCAAACTACTCTTTGAACAATTCCCGGATATAAAATCCGTGTACTATTACGCACTACGATTAGGGAAGATATTTTCAGACTATACAGATAAAGATGTGGCTCGTGCCAAACTGGCACTTTGGTATAATGAAATTGAGGAGTTTGGTTATGATACATTCACTACTGTTGCCAATTCCATTGAGAATCATTACGAACGGATATTAAACTACTTTGTGAACAGAAGCACAAATGCTGCTGCGGAAGCTTTTAATGCAAAAATTAAAGCATTTAGGGCTTCATTTCGTGGAGTAGTAGATAAGAGGTTCTTTCTGTATAGATTAGCAAAGGTGTATGCATAAAGGGAAATTAACAAATATTAATCCCCCAAGAATTACAACTGAGCCGCTTTTTGGAAACGAAAGAATTGCATCACTCGCAAGCGTTCGTTGTTTACTTTCTTCCAGATCTTGGCCGTTTCCAATATGTCCGGGTCACCAAGATTGAACTCAATCGTGGCTGGAGCGTCGATCGCTTTGCGGATATGTCTGAATAACAACAGGTCTACTTCCGGTAATTCCGACAACCAAGTTACCGTCAACCCGGAAAGAGAAGACTTGGAGATTTTCTTCTCAAGCCCTTTCCATACCCGTTCTGCTTTCCGGTCGTCCGTATAAATCCGGATCGCCTCATCATAGAACAATGGAAATGGCTCACCCTCGGTTACTAACAAATCCGGAAAAGTTCGACGGGAATAGGCATCGAATACAGCGGTAAGCAATCCCTCAAAAGTCTTGTCGTAAACAAATATAATCATTATCAATCCTTCTTATAAAACAGGCGTTAATCTATAAAAGGCAGTATAAGCTGCCGATCGTCTACTTTCTTTCCGCTCTTTCTCGTCAATAGTTGCCGGACGGTTTCAGGGCTGACCTCATTCACGGTCTGCGTCGGGAGTTCCCGGCAAGTAATAAAATAGCTAGCCTTTTTCATGACCACTCCTATTTTCTTCAACTGCTCTGAACCGAGATTAGCGTAACGCCGGGAAACGATTATGATCTTTGCCGATTTCACGCCAATACCCGGAACCCGAAGAAGCATCTCGTAATCCGCTTTATTGATATCTACCGGGAAGACCTCCGGATGCCGCAGGGCCCAAGCCAACTTCGGGTCCACGTCTAGATCCAGATCCGGATATGCGTCATTGACAATCTCATCTACCTTGAATTGATAAAAACGCAATAACCAATCCGCTTGATATAAACGATTCTCACGGACCAGCGGAGGCGTGGTAAGTGCCGGAAGACGGTTATCATACGCATTTACCGGAATGAATCCCGAATAGTAAACACGCTTCATCGTAGGTCTCTGATATAAGGCGGATGATAGACGAAGTATATCCTTGTCGGTATCCGCCGTAGCGCCAACGATCATCTGCGTGCTTTGCCCGGCGGGAGCGAATTGCGGGGCATACCGGAAACGCTTGCGTTCCTCGGCACTTTGTAATACACCTTGTTGGATATAACGCATAGGGGCAAATACGCTTTTAAAATCCTTTTCCGGAGCTAGAGTCCGCAAGCTCGCCTCATTCGGGATCTCTATATTCACGCTTAAACGATCGGCGTAAAGCCCAGCCTCATTTACCAATTCTTGGCTGGCTCCGGGGATACTCTTCATATGTATGTACCCATTGAAGTGATGCACGAGGCGCAAATCCTTGATGGCTCTCACCAACCGTTCCATCGTGTAATCCGGGTTTCGGACCACGCCGGAGCTTAAAAACAATCCTTCAATGTAATTACGCCGGTAAAACTCGATCGTAAGATTCACCAACTCGGTAACGGAAAGCGTAGCTCTCGGTAAATCATTACTTCGCCGGTTGATGCAGTAGGCGCAATCATACATACAATAATTCGTCAGCATGATCTTTAAAAGCGAGATACACCGTCCGTCCTCAGCGAAACTATGGCAAATACCCCATCCCGCGGCACTTCCTATAGCCCCGCTCTTATGCGAACGGGAGGTTCCGCTGGAAGCGCAGGATACGTCATATTTTGCCGACTCGGCCAAGATTTTCAATTTCTCGAGCACTTTCTCGTCCATAATTTCACCGATATGTTTCGTACAAAGATAATGATCTCATGGGAAAAAGCCTCCATTTATAACTTCCTCATTATTTTTTTTCGAAAAAAAATAGCCAATCCCTTTAAACGAATTTAGCATACCCTTACTCCTCATCATAAGAAAGACAAAATATGGAAACAAGAAAAGAGGTCATAAAGCAAATGGGTGATGAGATGAAAGAGGATATTTTCCTTGAGGTGAACCGTCGTATCCATCGTAATCTACGTAAAAGATTTTGGTTGAAAGCATCCGCTATCGCCGCCTCTATCGCTCTTTTACTGGGAGTCTCTAATTATATCTCATATCATGAAGGCTATAAGAACCAAAACAGCCAAATGGTCGAGATGGCAAACCCGATGGGCATGAGGTCATCGATTGTTTTATCGGATGGAACACGAGTGATTCTGAACGCAGGTACTACCCTTAGCTATCCGGCAGCTTTTGTCTCAAGCCAAAGAGAAGTGAAAGTGAACGGGGAAGCTTTCTTCGAAGTATCACATGATAAGGACCACCCATTTATCGTAAGTGCGGAAAACGTGAAGGTGAAGGTACTTGGAACTAAGTTTAACGTGAAAGCCTATAAAGAAGATGACCATATAGAGGTCACTCTTACTGAAGGAAAAGTAGGTGTCGGACTAGGAGGACATCACGACATGATGTACATTTCTCCGGGCCAACAAGCTCTTTTCAATAAGATGAAACAATCTTTTTCGAAATATGAAGTAAATTTAGACTACTATACATCATGGAAAGAAGGTAAGTTCTACTTTAAAAGCGTAACCTTCCTAGAGATAGCCAAGCAACTAGAACGTCGGTTCAATGTACATATATCGGTTGAACCGGCAAAACTTCAAAGAACCGTTTTTTCAGGTGATTTCGTGCGGGGTGAAAACTTAGAGCAAATACTTCGGATTATTACCGCAGATAAACGAACGGACTACACCATGCGAGGTGACAGTATATGCATCTATGAGAAATAAAACAATTGAGTATTAATCTTATAAAATGATACAAGTATGAAAGACACGACATGAAAATAACAAAAAACGGAAAATGCTACCAACATCTTCCGTTTCGAGAGAATGATCTTAGTTCGAATTATAGCGACACAATTACAAACCTAAAATCAATACAAAGATATGTATTTTAAATTAAATATTAGGCGTTATTCGCCGATTTCTCACTTCCATAAAATCGTTAATATTATGAGATTATCCCTAGTACTATGTATGTTGACTATTTTCTGCGCATCGGCTACCGTAAGTTATTCGCAGGTCAACGAGATTTCTCTTCATTTGGAAGATGCCACGTTAGAACAAGCTCTTGAGGCGATCAAGCAACAGAGTGAGTATTCGTTTTGGTATAGAAACGATGAGATTAATCTAGGCCGTAAGGTTTCTGTAAATATCAATAATCAGAATATCGCAAATGTATTAGATAGGCTACTAGCCACTCAAGGACTGGCTTATACCATTAACGAAAAGCATATTGTTATTTACAAAACAAACGAGAAAGCTTCTCATCCAATGATTACGGATAATAAAAAAATAACAGGAAAAGTGACAGATGAGAAGAATGAACCTATTATTGGAGCGAACGTAGTAGTAAAAGGCTCTACAACTGGTACAATTACTGACATGGATGGCAATTTCACATTAGAGGTACCCGATCAAGCTACTTTACTTGTATCCTATATCGGCTATACTCCTAAAGAAGTGGCGGTTAAAAATCAAAACAATCTTTCTATCATGATGATAGAAGACTCGAAGACAATTGATGAAGTTGTAGTTATCGGCTACGGTTCTGTGAAAAAAAGTAATCTGACAGGAGCTGTTTCCTCTGTAAAAACAACAGAGATACAACAAACTCCTATGACTTCTATCGACCAAGGATTAGTAGGCCGGGCTTCCGGTGTACAAGTTACGCAAACTTCGGGTATGCCCGGAGCGGTAGCGTCTATCCGTGTACGTGGTAGTAGCTCTTTACAAGGAGGAAATGAGCCGCTTTATGTAATCGATGGTTTTCCCGTATATAGTGGGACAGGTTTCGGCTCGACGGGTGGTAATACACAAATCAGTGGATTATCTACCGTAAACCCTTCTGATATTGAATCTATCGAGATTCTAAAAGATGCTTCCGCAACAGCCATTTATGGAGCACGTGCCGCTAATGGTGTTGTACTTATTACGACGAAGAGTGGTAAGAAGGGACGTGATATAATAACTTTTGAATCTAGTTTTGGTGTACAAAATGTAGCGAAGACTATTGATGTCATGAATGCGCAAGAATATGCGGCATTGGTTAATGAGGCCTATACGAACGATGGATTGGATGCGCCCTATAACACTACACAATTAGGCGAAATCGCTAAATTGGGTAATGGAACAAATTGGCAAGATGAAATTTTCCGTCCAGCCATGATTCAAAGTTATCAATTGACGTTTTCCGGAGGTGATAACAAAACAACATATGCGATCTCAGGGGGGTATTTTGATCAAAAGGGTGTAATTATTAACTCGGATTTCAAACGTTACTCATTACGATTGAATCTTGATAGACAAATATTCAATACACTGAAAGTCGGCACTCATATGTCTGGTACCCACACGATCAGTAGAACATCGGCAACAGATGTCGGTGGACGTGACGGAGTCGTGAACGGCGCTTTGAAAATGAATCCCATCCAGTCTGTCTATGCGAATGAAGAGACGGGTGAGTATACGCCAACTAACGACCCCGGGTTATTAATCCCGAATCCGGTAGCTACCGCAAAAGAAGAAATATACAATAATGCGACTACACGTGTGTTAGGTGATGTTTATGCGGAATGGGAATTCTTAAAAGACTTAAAGCTTAAAGTATCTTTGGGGATGGATATTATGTATTTGAAGCAAAATAAATATACTCCGTCAAATATCTATCAATCGTTAGGTATCGCATCTGCGAAAGTCGGTGTAAACCGTTCTATTAACTGGCTGAACGAGAATATACTTACTTGGAATAAGACATTCAAGGATATTCATTCCTTGAATATTTTAGGAGGCTTCACCATTCAAAGAAATAATGTGGAATCCGTAACGGGAGCATCTTCTAATTTCGTGAACGATGTCATGAAGTATAATAACCAGGAGCGTTGTAGCTCCAATCAACGTCACCACACCCGTTTCCACCGCATTCAGCAAGGAATCTTGCTGGGATTTGCTGAAACGATGTATTTCATCAATAAACAATATAGGAGATACGGTATTAAAAAGCGATTGCTTTTCGCTTTTCAATCACATCACGCACATCCTTCACACCCTGAATTAATAGCACTCAATGCATAGAAAGGGAGCCTCCAGCTTATTGGAAATGATCTGTGCCAATGTTGTTTTGCCAACACCCGGCGGTCCCCAAAGAATAAAGGAAGGGACACGACCTGCATCTATCATTTTCCTTAACACGGCTCCTTGCCCTACAAGGTGTTTTTGTCCGATATAATCATCCAACGTTTTCGGACGTAATCTCTCTGCTAAAGGTTGATTCATCATGCAGACAAAAGTCGGATATTTTATTTACTTTTCAAAGTATAACCAGCTGAAAAAAATTCACTTACAAATAAATGTTTGAGAACAGAATTCCACAACAAAAAAGAAAGTCATAAAGAGCCAAAACCGGAGTAGCACTCCCAGCAGACTAACATTTTGTCAATAAAAACATTAGAGAACTCAGAAAATTCCTCATAATCTCCTCACGTTCCCTAATGCCCTTATCCAATATCATTTAATATTTGACAAACTCGAAAGATCACGTACTACTGTCATATCCATAATATTACTGTATATCTCCCGTCGTACGTACACTTTTATGCCCTAAAAAGCTTCTGTACAGTTGTTATATTCGCGCCATTATATAATAATAACGTAGCATTCGTATGACGGGCGGCATGGAAAGATACTTTCTTATCTATATTCGCCATTTTACAAATCCGACGGAGTTGTTTGTTCACATTCGAATTTGAAGAAGCCGGCATATCGAACAAGGTCCACGGATTATTCTTATAACGTTCATAAATCGGAAGAGATTTTCCGTCAAACAATAAGAACAAGGGCAAACGAACATTGACATCCGTTTTTGATAGATGAATAGATTAACCAAACCTTATCATCAATAATGAGAAAGTTCTCCCTCGTGATACTGACTATATCCGAAAAACGAAGTCCGGTATAGCAACTGAACAGGAACATGTCCAATGTCCGTTGTAATGTCCTGCGCCCTTTCAGGTTCAAACTCTCCAATTGCCCCTAACTCTTCCGGAGTAAGATGAGTTCTTTTACTTTCCATATATTTGATCTTTGTACTTACGGAAAGGATAGCGATGCAAATCAAACAGATCCTTATTGATCGCCAGATTGATGTAACGCTTCAAATGCTTCATATGTTTGGCAATCGTATTCCGGTGATATTTATTTACCAACATATAATGCTCAAGATCGCAAAGGAAATTAAAACTCAAATCATTAAAACTCACATCCGTTTTAAATGAAGAGAGAACCTGCAACGTCGAAAAATGATTCTTCAACGTTGACGGTTTCAGATTACTTTGGGTAATCTCATTTTTTTCATAAACAGAGAAAAAAAGAAGTCTGACCTGCTTCAGGTTTCTCTTTCAGATCATTCAACGAAAATTCCTTACCGGTATGTACAATCTCCAATTCCAGCTGTTCTAATTCTGCAATAAAAATTAGCCAGATACTGATTTAAAGAGTCCATATTAGGATGGTTCTTCACTACTTTTCTCTTTGCATCCCACTGGAAAGGCTTGACATAGACCTTTGTCGAAAAATACTTTTTCTTGCTTATTCAAGTACGCTTCTACCTGAACCAAAGCTTTACCTTCTGAGTTTAACTGCTTCTTGCGGTTAAATACCAAGTTATAAATTACTTTTTCCATGATATATATTTATTTTCTGAATGAAACACGAAGGAACAATAATTAGTTCTTTCTTATGTCTAAGACAAATTAAAAATTTGTTATTACTTATTTACCGGAGTTCGAAGAGACAAAATCCCCACCTTGACTTGCCTTAAAAAACAATTGATCCGAATAACTCATTTCTACTATGAGTCTGCAAAGATAAAAAGAGACTTACTAATCATAAAAAACAAAAAACAAGAAGAAGCTTTCCGAAATGGATACAAAAAGCCTTTTTACTCAATCTGTTCAGAAAGTGAAACACAAAAGAATCTATTTTTTTGATGATTGAAAGAAAAAAATAACAAGTGTAGCGTTTACCAATATCCCCATTAAAGAAAACAGTTTTTAGCCAAGTTGACAGCCGTGAGTGAAGCATTGAAGAAAAAAGAGGAAGCGCCACTCCTCTATACAAAGATAATCAAAGAGTAAGAGTCAAAAGATGAAGAATGACACCTAAATTCATAAAACATAAATTTGTATGAATAAGCAGGAAATGAGAAACGGGTAGACATCCGTTCGCCATTCCTGCCCATCCGTTGGAAGATAAGCGTATGTTTTTTTTCCAAAAAATACGTACGGCTTTTTCCCCTGACTTAGTTGCGCTATCATGCCAGTACTACTATGTCATCTTGCTGGCGTAGTAGTGTCAGTACCATTAACTCTACTATGTGAAGGTGGGTGACACTATAATGCTACCTATTGCATCCTTTACCCCAGACAGATTGAGAGAGATGAATGTAAAAAGAAAGGCTGTACCGTAAAACATAATTACGACACAGCCTTTTATAATTTGTTACCAGTAATTTTATTTACTTATGGTTCATTTTACCATTCAATCATCAAAAACCGATTCTGTATATTCTATCATATTCATAATCCCCAAAGAGAATCCTTTATCGGATTAATATTGCGGATTCTGAATCAAAAATAGAAGGAGCTAAGTCGATCTCTGCTTGCGGAATCGGTAATATTGTACGATAATCATTGTATTTGATTTCTCCGACATATGGATTGACGACAGACTTTTTATTTCTCCAATAATCGAATGACATACTATTTTCTGCCATTAATTCAATACGACGCTCGAACAATATATCATCCAATGTTACACTTTTTACTTCTACATAATCTGAAATACGATTTTTACGCAATGTATTTACATACGAAACTGCATCCCCGTTGGTTTTCAATGCCGCCTCTGCTGCAATCAGGTAAACCTCGGATAAACGTATGATCTTGGGATTGTTTACATAAATATTGTTGTCACGTCCCGGATATTTGGCTGGATATACCCAGGGTTTGCACCCTCTTCTTGATTATCGATCAAACCAGAACGAATATCTTTAGGATTTGCAATCAAATATTTATACAAATCGCTGGATTCTTCAAAGGCGCATTCTCCATAACCATCAGAAGAACAATAATAACCAACAGCATTACGCTGTGCATTATAGTTGGTAGTGATAGTCATTTCAAACAATGATTCGGTAGTGTAAGTCAATCCCCATGATTTCAAATAATTATCAATTGTATAAAGAGAGTATTCTTTACAAGCGATAACCTCATTTGCATCTTTCAATGCCGCTTCGTTGTTTCCATAATAAAGATTTGCACGAGCACGAAGAGCCAGCGCAGCCCAATAGTTGATATGCCCGTTGTTTGCTTCTTTTTGTCAACAAAGGAATAGCCGTATCAAAATCTTTCAAAATCTGGTCGTATGTTTCTTTCAATGTTGTACGTGGAGCAACATATCCAGGTTCATACACTTCAAGAGACAACAAAAGCCCCGTATTACCTGCATTAATATCATCGGATATTGTCGGAATCTGGCAAAAACATACGAGCCAGATCAAAATGAAGTAATGCGCGCCAAGCATACTAACTGACCTTTATAATCATTGAATGTAGCCTCATCTTCTTCTGCCACGACTAAAAACATCGGCAGCAGCTAAAGCCTATATTTACATTAGCGATTGCTTTGTAAAAATAATAATAAGCCCAATCAGGAATATCATCTTTTTGAGTAATCGTGTAACGAGATAACGGACCGGCTTGATTGTTATTACTTAATGCTTTAAAAAATCCGAACCTCTCAAATCGGCATAGATCGCAAAATCGGCACTGTATGTCATACGGTCTTCCGACATCAAAAATAATAAATTCCATTTACAGCATTGCCAAAATCATCTAATGAAGTAATTGCCTCTTCAACAGGTAGAGATGTTGATGGGTTTTTCTCCAAGAAGTCGCTGCAAGATGTAAATATACTACTGATGAAAGCACCTATTAATAATATCTTTTCATATACATTTCTTTCTTTTTAATTATAATTCAAAGTTCAAGCCAAACATAAATGATCTTGTCGGCGGTGTATCGACTTGCCGATAACCATTCACATCTATATCCGGGTAATATAATCGCTCGCACAATAAATCAAGAATGGATTGTTGGCTTTAAAGAATACACGTAGGTTATTGATGTATTTCTTGGAAACAGGAACCTTATAACCGAATGTGATATCACGCATACGAATATTGTTTGTTGATTTAATTGTACGCGAAGAGAAACGGTCTGACCGATATGGGTTGTTATATATCGGTCTCGGGTTGTCTACCACATCACCAGGAGCTTTCCAATAGTTTCCTGCAACCTCTTTTGACACACTGAAGTTTCCGATACGCATACCATCACTCTGTGACAAGAAATAAGCCGGATAATCAAACAAGCTTGCACCGGTTTGGAATGAAATCATAAAAGATAAATCAAAATTCTTATAGACGAACGTATTTGTCATACCACCAATCCAGTCCGGAATAGCTTTCCCTACAATCGTATTTCCGGCTTTTGTGTAATAGTTCGTTACATTGCCATCTTTTACAACCTGACCGTCTACGACCGCATCACGGCTTTGTTTAATGAAGGATCAATGTAGAATTCTCCTAAACCAGTTTCCGGATTAACCCCCTAACCACTGTGGCAGATAGAATGTGTGCATAGATTCTCCTTCATGAGCAGATACATGTTACCATCACCATACATGATGTCATTACCTTCAGGCAGCGACTTCCCTTTATTTTTATTATTTTGTTTAGTTACGTTGAAATCGGTAGTCAAGTAAAATCTTTTTGTCTGAATATTGGTAGAGCCGATTGTAAGTTCTACACCGTTATTTTTTGATTTTACCAAGATTTTGCCAGTTAGTACTGAAGCCGGTAATATATGAAGTCGGTACTCTAAAGAGCAAATCGGTTGTTGTCTTGTCATAATATTCAAGAGACACATTGACACGATTATATAAGTTCCAGTCAATACCGATATTGAAGTTTTTGGATTTTTCCCAACCCAGATTAGAGTTACCTGCACTACCCCAATAAATAGCACCTGGCATCACCATAACCGCCACCAAAAGAGTAAGTAGCCAAATTGGCGTAATAGTCGCTGGGTAAGTTACCATTTGTACCAAAAGAGGCACGTAGTTTCAAATCACTGAATAGAGGATTGTCAGACAAAAAAGTCTTCTCCACTAATTCGCCATGCACCAGAAACAGACCAAAAAGTTAGCCCAGCGGTTATTCTTTCCTAAGCGAGAAGAACCGTCACGACGGAAACTTCCAGACAGATAATATTTGTTGTCGAAATCATAATTTACATTGGCAAGTACAGACATGATAGACGAACCGTATGTCGAACTTGATACGTTATAAGGTTGTCCGTTTGCCAATTCCGGAAGTTTGTCTGTCGAATATGATTTGGCTGAAGCCACTGTCAGCAACAGACTACGGTCTTCAATTTCGTAACCAACCAATGCACGGATGTTGTGTTTGTCGAAGTTGCCATTGTAATTTAAAGTGGTAGAGGATGTCATTGTCTTATTCGTATAGTCTGTTCGGTATCCTAAACCATTCAAAGAAGCCCCATTTACACTACTCGGCGCCCAAAATTCACGTTCCTTATTATCAATATAGTCATAACCAAAGATAGTCTTGGCAGAGATTCCATAAGGAAGAGAAACTTCCGCTTCAAAATTTGTCATACTTCGTAACATTTCAGAAGTAACCGTTTCTGCGTTAGGACCGGTTGATTCACCTAACATCAGGTTGGGATTTGAAATATTTGATTTCAAACCTGCATTCGGATTATATGAACCGTCTTCCAATTTGTTTACAGCTGTTGGGTCCATAGAATACAGGATAGAAAGAGGAGAGCTTGTCCCCATTCCTTGCTCCTGATCATTTTGGTCGCGAAAACCATTGGTATTTGTAAATGATAACATTTGACGAGCGTTTATGCGTAGCCAATCGAAAGCCTGGTGGTCAATATTGATACGTCCACTATAACGTTCAAAATCACTGCCGGCAACGATACCTTTCGTCTTATTGTATCCGAAACCAGTGTAGAATTTTTTGTTTTCTCATTACCACCGCTAATAGCGACTTGGTGGTCTGTGATCATACCGTTTCTATATACTTCTTTTTTTCCAATCTGTATTAATATCGGAATCATAATTCCAAAAGAAATCAGGCGTATTTTCGTTAGAAAAGGCATTAGCGTCTGCTTCGTTCATGCCGCCTCTGAATATTGCATAGTTCTTGATGCCTTCCCAATAGTATTCTTTTTAATTCGGCTGCATTCATCAGGTTGTATTGATTTTTACTGCCATATTGGTCCAGCCGGTTTCCATATTGTAGGTAATTTTTGTTTTACCTTTGTTTACCCTGTTTAGTTGTAATGATTATTACACCGTTGGCAGCACGGGACCCATACAAAGAAGCAGCAGCGGCATCTTTTCAGTACCGTTAAGTTTTCAATATCATCCGGATTGATGGATGATAATACGGATTGAGATTTCAACCCGGAGGTGACATCATCATTTACAATGGCGACTCCATCAATGACATACAGAGCTGGCTGCATGCACTGATCGAACTGATACCACGGATTTGGATTCTTTGGTCAGCACCAGGATCACCGGTTGATCCTCCGACACGAATACCTGCTACTTTCCCTTGTAAAGATTTTACAAAAGACTCTTTTTTGTGCTGACAATTCCTCAGATTTGACAACAGAAGCAGATCCGGTGAAAGAAGCCTTTTTTCGTAAAAAAGTACCATACGCGACCACCATCACTTCATCAAGCTGTTGGTTATCACTTTCCAATACAATCTTTAATATTGGCTTAATTACAACCTCTTGGCTTTTCATACCGACATACGAAATCACCAGAGTCTTTTGCAGAACTTGGTACATCCAAAGAGAACGCACCATCAAAATCAGTCACTGTACCGACCATCGTACCCTTTACGACAATCGATGCACCAATAATTGGCTCATTATCATCCGCCGAAATAACAGTACCTGTTACCTTCGTCGTCTGAGCAGTCGCCATCCCAATACCTAAAATTAGGCAAAACAAAAGATAAGTCAACTTTTTCATAGACACACTTTTTTTATTTAACTTATAAATAACTAATTTGCACTATATTTGTGAATACTTTGCCAAAAACCTATTATAAAACATACCTGAGAGACCGCAAATGTAATAATAAATTTATTATAACAACTAAATTCTAATAACTTTTTACAAAAAAAGGACTGTTAATTAACAAAATAGCCAGTAAATCGGGTATTCCGGAGGTGAAACAGCTGTTGTTATTTTTAAGATTTCCGACAAACAGACGAATTAAAATTATCTATTTTTAACCCCTTGCCTTTTACACTTCAGGCTAAGATTTATTTGACCTAAAAACTGCTGGGGACCACCCCGGTAGAAAAGCTTCACGATTTTTTCGTTTCATTTGCCCCCAAATAAAGATGATGGATTGATACGCAAAGCAAGTCAAAAAAAATATCGGCTACTAACTTTCTGTGAAAAAATATAGTCAGTCAAATCCCTCTTTTTTTTTTTGAAAATGAGTAGTAAATAAAGTCATTTCTATTTCTGTTCTAGCAAGATAGAAAATACATTGAAAAAGATACCCACATGTATATCCTGTTACTTCTTTTAAATCTTTCGCCCTTGATTTTTTAGATTCGTTTACGCATTTTATACCAAGTTCTGCAAAGACTAAATAAAGTCTTAATAAGTCTTATTATATTACTTAACTATCTAATAATATTGCACTTGTATATATGTGGTAAATTCTATTAGTTTAATAAATAATGTGTGTTTATGATGAAAAAGTTCACTTTTTTATTCTGCTGTGCCTCATAATAGGTATAAGCACTGTGGTTGCTCAGAACACGAAAGTAGCAGGTTCTGTTATTTCCGCTGATGATGGGCTGCCGGTTATTGGTGCATCGATTGTCGTAAAGGGTACGATGGTCGGTACAGTGACAGACTATGATGGTAACTTCACGTTGGAAGTTCCTTCTAACGGTAAAAAGTACTGATAGTTTCTTACGTCGGTATGCTTACACAAAAGTACCCGTTTCCCCGAATGTAAGAGTAGTTTTAAAATCAGATACTCAGAATCTGGATGAAGTTGTTGTTACAGCAATGGGTATCTCTAAAGAAAAAGAAAGCATTGGGTTATGCTGTCCAGGATTAAAAGGAGATAAATTAACTCAGGCAGCCAATTCAAACTTAGCCGGCGCATTGCAGGGTAAAGTTTCAGGTTTGGATATCAAACCGTCTTCCGGTATGCCTTGGGTGCGTCTTTCTCAGATTACAATCCGTGGTGCACGTTCTTTCTCAGGTGACAATACTCCGCTGTATGTAATTGACGGTATGCCTGTAACAAGTACACCTGACGTTGATACGGATTTGCAGAACAATGGTAGTGTGAGCGGTGCCGACTTCGCAAATCGTGCAGTCGATATTGATCCTAACGACATCGAAAGTATTAATATACTGAAAGGACAGGCTGCTTCTGCTTTGTATGTATGGTATCCGTGCTTCTAATGGTGTAATCGTTATTACGACTAAAAGTGGTAAAGGCCTGGCTAAAAGGCAAAACCTCAGATTAGCTTTTCTTCTAACCTGAGTTTCGATGTAATCGGACGCCTTCCTGAATTCCAGAAAACGTATGCACAGGGCGCTTTCGGGAAAATACAGCCCTACTAACAGTTTGTCATGGGGACCTAAAAATTACAGACCTTCCTAATGACCCGACTTATGGCGGAAATACAAGTAATGCATATACTAAAAAGAATATGGAAATCGTGAAGGTATGTATTATCAACCTCAACGTGCCGCAGCTGGTTTAGACCCTTGGACTACACCGCAGGCATACGACAACGCCAAAGATTTCTTCGATACAGGCGTAACCTGGAGTAATTCTATAAATGTCGCTCAGGCTTTGGATAAAGAGTTCTTATTCCGTTTCTTTGGGTAATACTCATCAGGATGGTATCATTCCCAGTACAGGTATGGACAGATATAATGTAAAAAGTAAGTGCAGAAACAAAACTACATGACAATTGGACTACCGGATTCATCGGTAATTACATTACTACGGCAATCGATAAGGCAGTTACTTCGGGTAATGGTTTGCTGAGAACTGTTTATTCAGCACCTCCAAGCTACGACCTGGCAGGAATCCCTGGCCATATCGCAGGCGACCCTTATACACAAAACTCATTCCGTGGTGCATTCGACCAGGCATATTGGGCGATGGATAATAACAAATTTACTGAAAATACAAACCGTTTCTTTGGTAATGCGTATGCAAACTACAAAAACGAAATTTGGTACGACAGACCATACATTGAATGTAAGATATATGTTCGGTGTCGATTCGTATACAACAGACTATGTTGATAGTTACGGTTACGGAAGTAACACCGGAAGCGGTAAAGGTCAAATCGAAAATTACGGTTGGACCAATGCGACCTACAACTCGTTGCTGACAATTAATTATGACTGGAATATCAACGAAGACTGGGGGATTGAATGTAGTTGCCGGTAACGAAGTCATCCAGAGCAACAGAGGTAAATATTATGAATACGGAACCGGTTACAACTTCCGGGATGGAATCATATCGACAATGCAACAACTCAATCTGCTTCTTCCGAACACTGGAAGAAAAGAACTGTCGGATTCTTCGGAAACGTATCCGCTTCTTATAAAAACATGCTTTATTTAACCGTGACAGGGCGTCAGGATTATGTTTCAAGTATGCCGCGCGGAAACCGTGCATTTTTCTACCCTTCTGTTTCTGCGGGTTTTATCCTGACAGAACTGGATGCGCTGAAAAACGATGTTGTTAACCACGCAAAGATTAGAGCTTCTTATGCAGAAGTAGGACAGGCCGGCGATTTCCGTGAAAACTTTTATTCAGTACCGACATACGGAGGTGGTTTCTATTCTTTGACTCCAATCCTGTATCCGATTAACGGCAGTAACGGTTATACGCCTTATTACAAAATTTATGACCCGAATCTGAAACCTCAGAATACACGTTCTTATGAACTGGGGACAGACCTGAGTTTCTTCGACAACCTGGTAACATTAAATTATACATTCTCCCGTCAGAATGTAAAAGACCAGATATTCGATGTGCCTTTGGCTTCATCGACCGGAGCCGGTAAGCTGGTAACAAATGGCGGTAAGCTTCATACAAATGTACATGAAATCACTTTGTCTTTTAATCCTATCAGAACGAGAGACATAAACTGGGACTTCGGTTTCAACTGGACAAAAATAGACAATTACGTTGACGAACTTGCTCCGGGTGTGGAAAATATCAGCTTGGGTGGTTATGTAACTCCGCAGGTACGTGCAGCTGCCGGCGAAAAATATCCGGTAATATATGGTGTCGGTTATAAGAGAGATGCCAACGGTAATCGTCTGGTCGACGAAGACGGTCTTCCTATTGCCGGTGAAGCACAGGTTATCGGTAAAGTATCGCCTGACTTCATTATGGGTTTCAACACGACATTACGTCTGTGGGGATTGTACAATCAGTGCAGTACTTGACTGGAAGCAAGGCGGACAAATGTATAGCAGAACATCCGGTCTGGCAGACTATTACGGTGTAAGCAAGAGAACTGAAAATCGTGAAGGAACTATCATCTTTGATGGTTATAAAGAAGACGGTACAAAAAATGATATTGGCATTACAGGCGCAAATGCACAGCAAGAATATTATAGTATCCTGAATAATATTGATGAATCTTCAATTTATGATAATTCATTCATTAAACTTCGCGAAGTAGCAGTAAGTTATCCGGTATTCAAAAGCAATTGGATGCAGGTTACTCTGAATGTTTTTTGCAAGAAATGTCCTTATCTGGGCGCAGGTTCCCGATTTAGACCCGGAAGCCAGCCAGGGTAACAACAACATGACTGGTGCATTTGAAGACTATTCAATGCCTCAAACAGCCAGTTACGGTTTTGGTGTCAATGTTAAATTTTAATTCGTACGCAAAATGAAAATAAATAAAATAGGAAAGCTGTTAGCTTTTTTCATTTCTGACCGCATTCAGTATTACTTCCTGTACGGAAGATGCGATGGACAAGGTTAATAACAACCCGAATAACCCGACGGATGCCCCTGCTAAGTTTCTGATTACAGACCTGGGAGTCAGTACCGGATTTGGTGTAGTTGGCGGAGACTTTTCTCTTTACTCGTCTGTTTACATGGAACATGAAACAGGTATCAGCAATCAGATGTACAGAGCGGAAGTACGCACAGGGGAACCGACTATCGCAACGACCTATAACAACGTTTGGGGAACAGTCTATTCCAACATCAAAAATGCTAAAATAGCCATTCAGAAATGCCAAGGAAGACCCTTCCGAACAAGGAAATGTGGTGACTGAAGCTATTGCTAAAAATTTATCTGGCCTACAACGCAGCCATTGTTACGGACTTCTTCGGTGATACACCTTTCACAGAAACCGGTATATTGAATCCCGACGGAACTCCGGCTTATATGCAGCCGAAAATAGATACACAGGAGTTTATTTACACTGAAATTCATAAGAATCTGGATGAAGCCATTACTCTTCTGGACGGCGGTAATGCCAAAGATGAAGGTCTGTCAGGCGCAGTCGGTTCAAGAGACTATATTTATTCCGGTAAAGCCAGTGCATGGTATAAGGCAGCAAATGCGTTGAAAGCCCGTTATACAATGCGTCTACTTAACAAGAGCAGCAATAAGAGCAATACGTAACTGAACGAAGGCTACCGA
>VOFJ01003016.1_pt1 | contig 34614 bp, 46 predicted proteins | sample 5384081 | NCBI WGS metagenome assembly VOFJ01 (sample SAMN12384729, study PRJNA508395) | human gut metagenome | isolation source: healthy gut I | host: Homo sapiens
CAGTACTTCGATTTCAGTTACGTATTGCTCATGGTATCCAGCGCCTTTTTCCAGCGCAGCTTCCCGGCTCTGTTTGCCGCAGCTGCCGGAGTGGAAGATGATGCGTCTGCCGCCCAGCGCCCTGCACACCGCCGCACTTTGCAGCAGGTACTGGATGCTGTTCAGCCGCTTGTCCTCCTCCAAACTGGACATACTGATATAATAAGGTGCATGGACGCTGAACAGGATATCCCGCTGGGCGGCAAGGGCAGCCATGCGGGCGGCCTTGTCCAGCCCCAGACGCACCCCGCGCCCGCACTGGTACTCAAAGGCATTCAGTCCCATTTTGGCGGTGTACTCCGGCACATCCAGACTGCTTTTGTAGCCTTGGGCGGCAAAGCTGTCGCTGGTGCCTGCGGTGCCGAACCGGATGTTCCAAGCTTCACTCATAGGGTCTTACCTCCCCGGTCGTAGTACTTTTGCCAGTGCTTTTTTTTTCCCACTTGCGTTTCAGGATGACCTGTGCGCCCAAGTCCGGCCCGCGGGGGATGACCATCAGCCCGGGAATGCCGTACAGCGCCGCCACCATGCGGTCGGCGTAGAGCTGGTCGCCCACCATGGCCATCTGGCGGTGCTTCACGCCCATGCGGTGCTGTGCTACCATCAGCGCAAAAGGCAGGGGCTTGGCGGCGCGGTACAGGTAGGCAAGGCCCAGCTTTTCCGCAAAGGGGCGCACCCGCTTTTCCGCACCGTTGGAGACGATGGTCAGCTTTACCTCGGCCTTGCGCATGGCGGCAAGCCACGCGGCCACCTCCTCCGGCAGCTCCTGACTGCGGTCTGCGGTCAGGGTGTTGTCGATATCCAGCACCAGAGCCGTGATGCCCTTGGCGGCAAGCCATTCCGGCGTGATATGGGTAACGTCCTTAAAAACATATTCGGGGGTAATGAGCATAAATAGACCCTCTCAGTCTGCCCTGCGCAAAGCAGCTTTAAAATGAAAATAGGGGAACCTGTATAACAGGCTCCCCTACATCGGCGTTAGCAACGCGTTTAAAATCTAAAGCAACAGTGCGATTCCAAGCAATCAATTACTTGAACTTGCGCTTGCGGGCTGCTTCGGACTTCTTCTTGCGCTTAACAGACGGCTTCTCGTAAGCCTCGCGCTTACGAACCTCTGCGAGCACACCGCTGCGAGCAGTGCTGCGCTTGAAGCGACGCAGTGCGCTTTCCAGCGACTCGCCCTCTTTAACACGAATTTCCGACATCTTATTCCCTCCCTTGGACCGTGAGGCAGGAATTTCGTTGTTACATGGTAACTAACAGTAGACAGTATAGCGCATTTTTTCATGCGTTCGTCAACCTTTTTTTTTGAAAGTTTTTTGAAAAGATTTTGAAAAAAACTCCCGGGTGTTTCCGGCAAAGCGCCTGAATAATCAGCCCTTCAGCCGGCGGCCAGGTTGACCAGACGGCCCTTGACGTAGATCTCCTTGACGACCTGCTTGCCCTCCGAGAGAGCGGCGGCAACAGCGGGGTCAGCCTTGGCGGCGGCAATGGCGGCAGCAGCATCGATGTCGGCAGCCACTTTCAGGCGGGCTTTCACCTTGCCGTTCACCTGCACGGCAATCTCCACCGTGGCTTCCACGCACTTGGCCTCTTCGTACTTGGGCCAGGGGTAGTAAGCCAGCTGCTCGTCGTGGCCGTGGCCCAGCTTCTCCCACAGCTCTTCGGTCATGTGGGGAGCAAACGGGTTCAGCAGCTGAACAACCGTCTCCAGCTCGGCCTTGGTCGCGCCGCCGTTGTCGTACAGGGCGTTCACCAGGGTCATGAGCTGGGCGATGGCGGTGTTCATCTTCAGGCCCTCAATGTCAGCGCCCACCTTCTTGATGGTCTGGTGCATCAGGGTCTCCAGCTGGGGACGATAGCCCTCGCCCTCCACCAGCTTGTCGGACAGAGCCCACACGCGGTCCAGGAAGCGGTTGCAGCCGGCGATGGCAGAGGTCTGCCAGGGTGCGGCCTGCTCAAAGTCGCCCATGAACATCTCGTACAGACGCATGGTGTCAGCACCGTACTGGTCCACCACCTCGTCCGGGTTGATGACATTGCCCAGAGACTTGGACATCTTGACGATGGGGTGGCGGGCCATCTCACCGTACTTTTCTTCCAGAGCCTTTTCAGCGGCCTTCTGGCTGCCGTACTCCTTCAGCAGCTTTCTCCTGCTCCTCAGCGGGCAGGTTGACAAAGCTGTGGGGGTTCAGGCCCAGGATCATGCCGTGGGCGGTGCGCTTCTGGTAGGGCTCGGGCGTGGGCACCACGCCGATGTCGTACAGGAATTTATGCCAGAAGCGGCTGTACAGCAGATGCAGAGTGGTGTGCTCCATCCCGCCGTTGTACCAGTCCACCGGAGACCAGTATTCCAGAGCTTCCTTGGAAGCAAGGGCATCCTTGCAGTGGGGGTCCATGTAGCGCAGGAAGTACCAGGAAGAACCGGCCCACTGGGGCATGGTATCGGTCTCCCGCTCCGCGGGACCGCCGCAGCAGGGGCAGGTTGTCTTTACCCAGTCGGTGTGGCGGGCCAGCGGAGATTCTCCGTCCGGACCCGGCTCAAAGTCGGTGATGTCCGGCAGGGTCAGGGGGCAGGCTGCTCTCCGGCAGGGGCTGCCAGCCGCACTTTTCGCACTTGACCATGGGGATGGGCTCGCCCCAGTAGCGCTGACGGCTGAACACCCAGTCGCGCAGCTTGTAGTTGACCTTATCCCGGCCCTTGCCGTTGGCTTCCAGCCACTCGATCATCTTTTTCTTTGCGTCGGTGACGGACAGGCCGTTGAGGAAGCCGGAGTTGACCAGCGTACCGGTGGCCACATCGGTGAAGGCGGCTTCGTCCAGATTGGACGGTGTATTGCCCTTGACCACCTCAATGATGGGCAGGCCGAACTTCTTGGCAAACTCCCAGTCGCGGGTATCGTGAGCGGGCACGGCCATGATGGCACCGGTGCCGTAGGTGGACAGAAACATAATCGGAAATAAAGATGGGGATCTGCTTGTCGTTGACGGGGTTGATGCCCATCACGCCCTCCAGCTTCACGCCGGTCTTTTTTCCTTGTTCAGCTCACTGCGCTCGAAATCGCTCTTGCGGGCAGCCTCTGCCTGATAGGCCGTAACGGCATCCGCATTCTTGATGAGGCCTTTCTCCAGCCACTCCTTGACGATGGCGTGCTCCGGGGAGAGGACCATATAGGTAGCGCCGAACAGGGTATCGCAGCGGGTGGTGTAAACGGTCAGGGTATCGCCTGCGGTGGTGCCGAAGTTCACCTCTGCACCATGGCTGCGGCCGATCCAGTTCTTCTGCTGGGTGGCAACGCGCTCGATGTAATCCAGACCATCCAGGCCGTCGATCAGCTTGTCGGCGTAAGCGGTGATTTTGAGCATCCACTGGCTCTTTACCTTGTGGACGACCTCGCTGCCGCAGCGCTCGCACACGCCGTTGACAACTTCCTCGTTTGCCAGCACGCACTTGCAGCCGGTGCACCAGTTGACGTTCATTTCCTTCTTGTAGGCCAGGCCGTTCTTGTACAGCTGCAGGAAGATCCACTGGGTCCACTTGTAGTACTCGGGGTCGGTGGTGTTGATCTCACGGTCCCAGTCGAAGGAGAAGCCCAGTGCCTTGAGCTGCTCCCGGAAGTGGTCAACATTGTTCTTGGTGACGATGGCCGGATGGATGTGGTTTTTCATGGCGAAGTTTTCAGTGGGCAGGCCAAAAGCGTCCCAGCCCATGGGATACAGCACATTGTAGCCGTTCTGACGGCGCTTGCGGCTGACCACGTCCAGCGCGGTGTAGCTGCGGGGATGGCCTACGTGCAGGCCCGCACCCGAGGGATACGGGAACTCCACCAGCGCATAGAACTTGGGTTTAGAGTGGTCGATCTCAACATGGAACGTCTTCTCGTCTTCCCATGTCTTCTGCCACTTGGCCTCAACGGCCTTGTAATCATACTTCATAGCTTTCAAATCACTCCATCACTCCTCATATTCGGCAGCCGCCCTTGCAGGCAGGGAAGCTTACAGACTGTTATCCGGGGTCAGGTACTCCGAGATGTCGATGGGCTCACCGTCGGCCCACAGGTGCTCGAGGTCGTAGTAGGTGCGGGTGTTGGGGACGAAGACGTGGACGATGACGCTGGAATAGTCCAGCAGCACCCAGTTCTTGGAGTCAAAACCCTCCGTGCTGCAAAGGCTCGATGCCGCTCTGGGAAAGCTCAAACTCCACCTCGTCGGCCAGCGAGCCCACCTGCGTGGTGGAGGTGCCGGACGCGATGACGAAGTAATCGGTCAGGACGGTCAGGCTCTCCACCTTGAGCACGCGGACATCCTGGGCCTTTTTCTTGTCCAGGATCTTCGCAATTTCAATGGCGAGGGTCTTGCTGTCCATCTTGTTATCCATAAAAGTCTCCTCTCTGGTTTGTTACTGTCCCGCGGCCTGGCCGTCGGTGGTGGTAGCGCCCGCCACATCGGTGTCCGCCGCTGAGGATGGCGTCGTCCGACTCCTTATCCAGCTGGCCGACGAACTGTACGTTGGCGCTGGTGGATACCGTGCCGTGGGGCCAATCGCTCGTCACGAGGTTCAGTTCCTCGGCGCTGACGGGGCCGGTATAATTGCGGAAATACGTGTTGAGCAGCTCTGCGATGGAGCCCTTGTCCGGCGCCACGCAGGAGTAGCCGTCAAAGCTGTCGGTCTTGCCGACGTTGGGCACGCCCATAAACACGGGCGTCTGTGCCAGCATGATGTTGGCGCTGTCAATGCGGGTGAAGGACACCAGCATCTTGGCGATGGTGGTCAGGTCCATATCGGTGTGGATATAGTTGTTGAAGACGAGGGGCAGCTGGTTGAGCACATCGGTGATGCCCATGCTGCGCACCCGCTTGAACAGGCCGGCGTAGAAGTAGCGCTGCATGTTCAGGCGGTCGATATCGGAGTTGGCGTAGCCCTCGCCGTGGCGGCAGCGGACGAAGAACTCCGCCGATGTGCCGTCCAGATTGCGGTAGCCCTGCTTGAGGGCGCTGCCCGCAAAGGACATATCGTGGGGGATATAGACCTCGATGCCGCCAAAGTTATCCACCATTTCCACCAGTGCCTGCATATCCACCGTCACATAGTAATCGACGGGCAGCTTGTACTGGTCGTAGATGACCTCCGCCAGAGCGGCAATGCTGCCGCCGTTGGAGAGGGCCACGGAGTTGATCTGATAGTTGGTGGCGGCGTAGGTCTTGCCGTTGGAAAGGGTGATCTTTCTGTTCTGGGTCGCAACAAGGCTGTTGCGGGGGATCTGCAGCATCCGCAGGGCACCGCCCTTGATGTCGAACTGGCAGTACAGGATCATATCCGTCATGCCGTCGTTGCTGCCGTCCGAGGAATAGGCGCGGCCCTCCTCATAGTCGATGCCGCAGACAAGGATGTTCACCACATCGCCCTTGTACTCCTCCAGCGTCTGGATCTCCTCCACCAGCGAGGTCGCGTTCTCCTCGGGCTTCAGATTATCCTCCACCTTGTTCACCATGCTGGCCGCGTAGATCACCACGCCTGAGATCACGGCCACCACCGCCAGTGTCACAGCCAGCGGGAGCCACATCGGGGTCTTCTTTTCCTCTTTTTGCGGCGGCGGGGGGGCATCAGCGGGGGCCGCGTGCCGGGGCGGCTGACTGCCGCCGTTGCCGCCGCGTCCGCCGCCCGCGCTCTGGCGGGGCGGTTCCGGCCGCTGGGGTGCGGGCTGTTCGTTCTGGAAGAAATCCGGCTGCCCGGACAGCGACACCTGATGCAGGGCTGAAGCCTCCGTGGGGCGCTGCTCCGTGGGACGGTTCAGCGAGCGGTCTGTATTGATATGACGCGGACCTTGACTCATTCGTTCGGTTCCTCCAGCTTTTTTATTCCGACAGAGACTGTCGTCATGTTCCATAGTATAGCATCCTTACCCACAATCTGCAATCGGTATTCTTTTCCGGAGCAGGGTGTGTGTGCCAGAAAAACAGGCTCACCCGGCCTTTGCAGCCCGGGCATCCACCTCTGCTTTGATCTCATCGTAGGCCGCCTTGGACATGGGGTCCAGGGGCTTGCCCTGCGAGAGCACAAAGTCATTCGTCTGCCTGAGGGCTGCCAGCATGGCCAGATCCAGATCCTTCAGCTCCAGCCTGCGCAGCTTGTTCACACCGGGCCAGTCCCGCTCCTTGCTGGACATATCCGCCAGATAGACGATCTTATCCAGCCTGCTCATGCCGGGCTTGCCCGCGGTGTGGCAGGCAATGGCCGAAAGCACAGCCTTATCCTCCACGCCCCACTCGGTGCGGGCGAGGATGGCGGCGCAGATGCCGTGCCACACCGGGGTGGGCCGCTCTTCCCCGCCCTCGGCCAGTTCCGGGTGGGCCCGCATGATGGCGCGCATCTCGTCCTTGCTGATCTCCTTGGCCGAGTCGTGCAGCAGGGCTGCCAGCGCAGCCTTGTCCTCATCCACACCGTAGCGCTTTGCCAGCTTGACGGCCATTTTTTTTACATTCAGGGTGTGCTCATAGCGCTTATCACTCAGGCGGCTGCGCACAAGCTCCTTTGCCTGTTTCAGATTCATGGTTTCCGCTTTCCCCTCTGTCTGCCCGGTAAAGCCCCTCCCGCCGGATGACCCGGCGCACGAGGGCGGGCAGTTCATTTTCACACGCTTCCCCTGCTGCAAGGCGTGCACGGATCTCGCTGCTGGCCATGGGCAGCGCCTGTACCGGTGCAAACAGGATCCGTGCCCCGGTGGGGTCCATCTGCTTTGCCTTTGCGTGCAGCTCCGGTGCATCGCCCACATTCCGGCTGGTGACCACCAGATGGGCAAGACGAAGGATGTCCTCCCAGCGGTGCCACCCGTCGAAGCTCAGCAGCATATCGCTGCCCATGGCCATGTACAGCTCGGCCTCCGGGTAAGTCCGGACCAGCATTTCCAGCGTGAGCACCGTATAGTTGCGCCTGCCCAGCGCGGCCTGCTCCACCTCCCAGCCGCTGACACACAGCGCCGGGACAGCCCCCTCCGCTTCCAGTGCACGGAAGCACGCGCACATCTCCACCCGGGCGCTGCCGGGGCGGCGGTGGACTGCTTGAACGGGGGGAAAGCCCTGCAGGCATCACCACCACCCTGTCCGGGCGCACCCGGGCAGCGGCGGCGCGCAGATTGTTCATGTGGCCGTTGTGGGGCGGGTCGAAGCTGCCGCCGTACAGAAGGATCCTCACTTCAGCAGGTCAGCGTAGGCGCTGTCCTTTTTCTTCTGGAGGTAGAGCACGAACTTGGAGCCGATGACCTGCACGCAGTCGGCACCGGTGGCCTCTGCCAGCTTGACAGAAGCCTCACGGGCGTTGTACATGCTGCTCTCCAGCACCTTGAGCTTGATCAGCTCCCGGGCATCCAGGCAGTCCTTCACGCCCTGGATCATGGTGTCGTCGATTTCACCCTTGCCCACAATGTAAACGGGGTCCATGGTGTTTGCCTTGCCGCGCAGAATGGCGCGCTGTTTGCTCGTCAACATAATTTTTTCTCCTTTTATTTCAGAAATTCAGGTAATTCTTTTTCCAGCTTTGCCAGCGCCACACCGCGGTGGCTGATGGCATCCATTTTTCGTCCGGGGTAAGCTGGGCATAGCTGCGTCCCTCGGTATTGGGGCGCTTTTCTGCCTTGCCCACGCCGCATTCATCGGGGATGAACAGCGGATCGTAGCCAAAACCGTAATCGCCCGCCAGGCGCGCAAAGGCCACCTTGCCCGGGCACTCGCCCCGGCAGGTCAGGTGGCGGCCGGTGGGCAGGATAAAGCAGACAGCGGCCACAAATTTTGCACCGCGCTGTTCCGCCGGGACATCCTGCAGATTCTCCAGCAGCTTGTCGTTGTTGGCCTCATCGTCGCCGTGGCGGCCGCAGTAGCGGGCGCTGTACACGCCGGGGGCACCCTCCAGTGCATCCACACAGAGGCCCGAGTCATCGGCGATGGTGGGCAGGCCGCTGGCTTTGCAGATGGTCTCGGCCTTGATGAGGGCGTTTTCCTCAAAGGTGGTGCCGGTCTCATCGGGTTCAATGGTGATGCCCAGCTCCTTCTGGCTGACCACCTCGTGGCCCTGCGCTTCCAGAATGCGCCGCAGCTCACGGAGCTTACCGGCGTTGCCGGTCGCTGCACAAATTTTCATGTTTTTTCTCCTCTCTGCCCCTGTCGAACTCCTACACTTTGCTCCCCTGCCAGGAGAGCCGGACGCGCCAAAGCGCGGCCTGAGAGGTTTGATTGCAGATCCGTTCGACACTTAATGCTTCCACTGCCGGGGCAGCAGCTCTTCCACATAGCCCTCCGGGGTGAAGGGGAGCAAGTCGTCGATGCCCTCGCCCACGCCGATGAACCGCACGGGCAGGCCCAGCCGCTGCTTGACCGCCACGACGCAGCCGCCCTTGGCGGTGCCGTCCAGCTTGGTCAGGATAATGCCGGTGGCGTTTGCCGCCTTGCAGAACTCCCGGGCCTGGCTGATGGCGTTCTGGCCCGTGATGGCATCCAGCACCAGCAGGGTCTCCAGACTGGCCTCGGGGCTGGCCTTTTTTGACGCTGCGGCTGATCTTGGAAAGCTCTGCCATCAGGTTTGCCTTGTTGTGCAGGCGGCCTGCGGTATCCGCAATGACCAGATCATAGCCGCGCGCGGTAGCCGACTTGACCGTGTCAAAAATGACAGCGGCGGGGTCTGCGCCCTCGCCCGCCTTGACAAGGGGCACACCCGCCCGGTCGGCCCAGATCTCCAGCTGCTCGCTGGCGGCGGCACGGAAGGTATCGCCTGCAGCCAGCATGACTTTTTTGCCCTGACGGGTATAGAAATCGGCCAGCTTGGCAATGCTGGTGGTCTTGCCCACCCCGTTCACGCCGATGACCAGAATGACGGCGGGCGTGCCGCTCAGGTCCATCTCGGCTTCGGGGCGCATCTCATCGGCAATGAGGTCGCGCAGTTCATCGCTGGCCTGCTCACCCGGTTTTCAGCCCCTTCTCGTTCACCCGATCCCGCAGCTTGTCCACCAGTTTGATGGCCACTTCACCGCCCACATCGGCCAGAATGAGCTGCTCTTCCAGCTCATCGTAAAGATCATCATCGATCTTGCTGCCGGTGAGGGTATTCATAATGTTGCCCCAGAAGCCCGTGCGGGTCTTTTCGAGGCCGTCTTTCATCTTATCTTTTTTTTTTTTTTGCCAAATCCAAAGAGGCCCATTGGTTCTCTCCTTTGTTTTGCTGTTTCTATCCGTGATGGCAAAACCCGCCATTTCACGATTTGCGCTCAGTGCTGCCCGGTATGCCAAGGGCTCCCCTACTAGGGGAGCTGGCGAGCGAAGCGAGACTGAGAGGTTTAATCTATTATACCTACGAAACCAGCGTCGCGTCAACCTGTTCCAGATCCAGCTTGAGCAATTTCGACACGCCGTCCTCCTGCATGGTCACACCATACAGCACGTTGGCGGCCTCCATGGTGCCGCGGCGGCGGTGAGTGATAACGATGAACTGGGTCTTGTCGCTCACCCGGCGCAGATACTGTGCAAAGCGGCTGACATTGGCATCATCCAGGGCGGCTTCGATCTCGTCCAGGATACAGAACGGTGCCGGGTTGACGGCCAGGATGGCAAAGTAGATGCAGATGGCCACAAAGGCCTGCTCGCCGCCGGAAAGGGCTTCCAGATTCTTGATGACTTTGCCCGGCGGTGCCACCTGAATGCCAATGCCGCAGGAAAGCACATCGCTTTCATCCTCCAGCACAAGGCTGGCTTCGCCGCCGCCGAACAGCTCGGCAAAGATGCGGCCAAAATTTTCGTTGATGGCCCGGAAGCTGTCGGTGAAGATGTCTTTCATCTGGCCCGACAGGCTGGTGATCATCCTGGTCAGCTCGTTCCTGCTGCCCTCGACATCCTCCACCTGAGCGCGCAGGGCATCGTACCGTTCCCTGACCTCCTGATATTCCTCAATGGCGCTGACGTTCACATTGCCCAGCGCCCGGATCTGGTTGCGCAGATCGGCCACCTGCGCCCGCAGGGCGGGCAGGCTGTCGAACTCCACGCAGAGTTCCTCGGCCTGGCTCACCGTCAGCTGGTATTCATCCCAGAGCTTGGCGGCGGTGGCATCGTATTCGCTCTCAGCGGCCGCTTTCCGCTCGGCCAGACGGGCCATCTCCCGGCCCATCTCCTCGCGGCTGTCGGCAGCAGCGCGGCCCCTTGCCAGTGCCTCGGTCTCGGCCTGCTGGCTGGAAAGCCGCTGTTCGGTGGCCTTCCGGATCTCGGCTTTCTTTCGCTTCGATCTCCGCCCGGCTGTCGGTCTTGGCTTTGCGGATGGCCTCGATCTCGGCCCGGCAGGCATCGCTGCGGGCGGCAAGGGCGGCAAGGCTCTCTTCCAGAGAGGCCCGCCCGCTCTCGGCATCCCGGGTGCGCTGTTCCAGCGCTTCGATCTGCGCCTGCGCCAGTTCGGCATCCTTCTGGCGGCTCACCTGTTCCAGCCGCTTGGCGCTCACCTGCTCGGCCAGCGCCCGCTGCCGGGTCAGAAACGCATCGTCTCCCTCGGCAATGCGGTTCAGCTCGCCCGATTTTGCTTCGATCTCCCCGGCCAGCGCAGCTTCCTGTGCTTCGGCCTGTGCGGCTTTTTCCCGGCTGTCAGCCAGCTGGGCGTTCAGGGTGTCGATTTCCTTCTGCCGCGCGGCAAGGGCCGTCCCGGCCTGCTCCATGGCGGCTTCCAGCCGCTTGCGCTCTGCTTCGGCCCGCACACGGTCGTTGGCGGCAGTGATCTGCTCACTGCTGGCGGCGGTCAGCTCTGCGTTCAGGGCATCTGCCTGCTGTTTGCACTGGTCGGTCTTTTCCTGAGCGGCAAGGCACTCCTTCTGCAATTTCGCAGCCTTGACCCGCAGCTCCTCCAGCTCCTGCTTGCGGGTGAACAAACCCGCGCTGCGCTGGACACTGCCGCCGGTAAAGCTGCCGCCCGCATTGACCACCTGACCATCCAGCGTGACGACCTTGCTGCGGAAATCGTTGTCCCGGGCCACGCGGGAGGCCTCGTTGATATCATCCACCACGATGATGCGGCCCAGCAGATTGGACACGATGTCGCTGTACCGTGCATCGGCCTGGACCAGGCTGCTTGCCAGCCTTGCCGAGCCGGACAGTTTTCCCCGGAACACGCCGGGCTGGACGGTATCCAGCGGCAGGAAGGTGGCGCGGCCCGCGTTCTCGCTCCGCAGCAGGGCAATGCCCGCCTTGGCGGCGGCTTCGTTCTCCACCACGATGTTCTGCAGGGCACCGCCAAGCGCGGTCTCAATGGCGACCTCCCGGCCCGGCTCCACCCGCAGGATGGAGGACACCGGCCCGATGATGCCCCGCAGCCGCCGGGCGGATGCCGCCCACATCACGGTCTTGACGGAGTTCTGGTAGCCTTCCATGTTCTTTTCCAGCTCCCGCAGCACGGAAAGCCGCTGGCGGGCGGCATCCAGCTCCCGGTTCAGCTGCTGTTCGGCATGGTCGGCTTCCTCCAGCGCGGCGCGGCGGCTCTTCAGCTTGAGTTCCAGACCGGCCCGGATATTTTTGAGCTGCTGCTCATTCTCGGCCAGCGTGGTGAGGTACCGCACGGTATCCTCCAGATCCTGCTTTGCGTCGTCCCGCTGGACAGCCAGCACCTCGGCAGCTTCTTCCAACGCAGGCAGACGGCTCAGGGCCGTCTCGGCAGCAGCCTCGGCAGCGGCCTGAGCCACCTGCGCTTCGGTGTGCCGGGCCGTCAGGGCCGCCACCTCGCCCCGCAGGGTATCCCGGCGGGCACCGCTCTGGTCGTTTTCCCGGGTCAGGCGCACCAGCTCATCGTTCAGGGCATCCAGCTCTGCGGCCAGTTTCCGGCCCGCCAGCTCCATGCTCTTTGCCACAGCGCGGTGGCGTTCCAGCGCGGCGGCGGCCTCGGTGCTGTCCTGCTGCCCGGCGGCGATCTCTGCCCGCAGGTCTGCGGCGCTTTCCTCGTTGCGGGCAATGTCGTTTTCCAGCACGGCGATCCGGCTCTCGCTGCCGCTGATCTGCTCGGTGATGCTGCGGATATCCCCATTCAGGCGCTCGACCGCAATGGTCAGCTGCTGTGCCTGCATCCGGATCTCCTCAGCCTCGCTCTCGGCGGCTTTGGCCTGGCGGTCGAACCGCTCGTAATCGGCCTCAGCCGTCTCATAATCCCGCACTTGACGGCGGACGGCTTCCTTGGCCCGGTGCACGCCGTCCGTCCACAGGGTCACCTCCAGCGTTTTGCGCCGGGCGCTCAGTTCCAGAAACTTCCGGGCCTTTTCGCTCTCTTTTTCCAGCGGGCCCACCCGGGCCTCCAGCTCGCCCAGGATATCCCGCAGGCGCTCCAGATTTTCCGCGGCGGCGGCAAGGCGGCGCTCGGCCTCGTTTTTGCGGTAGCGGTACTTGGCGATGCCGCAGGCTTCCTCAAAATTTCCCGGCGCTCGCTGCTCTTGGCCGCCACGATCTCGGCAATGCGGCCCTGCCCGATGACCGAGTAGCCATCGCGGCCGATGCCGGTATCCAGCAGCAGTTCATACACATCTTTCAGGCGGCAGATCTGCCCGTTGATGCTGTACTCGCTCTCGCCGGAGCGATAATACCTGCGGCCGATGGTCACCTCGTCCGCTTCCACATCCAGCGCGTGGCTGCTGTTGTCCAGCGTCAGGCGCACCATGGCAAAGCCCATGGCTCCCCGGCGGCGGGTGCCGCCGAAGATGACGTCCTCCATCTTTCCGGCAGCGCGAAGCTGGCGGGAGCTGGTCTCGCCCAGCACCCAGCGCACGGCATCGGACAGGTTCGATTTGCCCGAGCCGTTGGGGCCGACGACGCCGGTGACGCCCTCGTCGAAGCGTATCCTGACCTTATCGGGGAAACTCTTGAAACCTTGAATTTCCAGTTCCTTGAACACCATGTTACTTTTCCTTGATGACGCCCAGCAGCTTCAGGGGCCTCGCGGGCGGCGTGCTGCTCCGCCATTTTCTTGCTGCGGCCCTCGCCGCGGGCGACTTTGTCCGAGTTGAACCGCACGGCCACCACGAAATGCTTGTCGTGGTCCGGGCCGGACTCCTGCTCGACCACATAGCTCAGCTTCTCCTCGGGGTTCTGCTGGACGATCTCCTGCAGGCGGGTCTTGTAGTCGGCCTCGGCATACTTGCCCTCGGTGATGAAGGGCAGGATGAAGTTCTTTGCCACCTCCATGCCGCCGTCGAGATACAGGGCGGCGATGACGGCCTCAAAAGCATCGGACACCACGCTGGGGCGGGTGCGGCCGCCGCAGCGCTCCTCGCCCCGGCCCAGGCGCAGGTACTCGCCCAGATTGATCTCCTGCGCAAACTGGAACAGTGCCCCCTCGCTGACGAGGCTGGAACGGATGCGGGTCAGGTCGCCCTCGGGCCGGTCGGCGTAGGCGTGGAACAGATAATCTGCCGAGACAATCTGCAGCACGCTGTCGCCCAGAAATTCCAGCCGCTCGTTGTGCTGCACCGGCGTGCGGCTCTCGTTGGCGTAGCTGGTGTGGGTGAGCGCCGTCTCCAGCAGCTTCGGATTCTTGAACTTGTAACCAATAATTGTTTCCAACTGATGGCTCATGGATTTCTTACTCCCTTTATGTCAAAAATCGTTCTTTCTTGGCTCCCCCTGCCAGGGGAGCTGGCCGATGTCAGTCGGCCTGAGAGGTTGTCAGCTCATCCAGCGCGCTCTGCATGGTGCCGCACAGGTCGTTCTCCACGCAGATCTTGGCCTGCCGGATGGCGTTCTTGATGCCCTTGGCCTTGGAGGAGCCGTGGGCCTTGATGACCGGCTGCTTTGCGCCCAGGAAGGGGGCGCCGCCGTACTCCTCGCTGTCCATCTGGTGCTTGAGGCTTCCCACGCCGCTCTTGAGCAGCAGGTAGGCGATCTTGCCGCCGAGGTTTGCCAGGAACATCTCCTTGAGCATCCCCAGCAGCATCTTGGCCACGCCCTCGGTCAGCTTGAGGATGACATTGCCGGTAAAGCCGTCGCAGACGACCACATCCACGTCGCCGTTCGGCACATCACGGGGCTCGATGTTGCCCACGAAGCGGATGCCCGGAATGGTCTTGAGCAGCTGATGGGCTTCTTTGAGCATCGGGGTGCCCTTGCTCTCCTCGGCACCGTTGTTGGCCAGCGCCACGCTGGGGGCGGTGCGGCCCTCCACCTTGTTCACATAGCAGCTGCCCATGACAGCGAAAGCGGCCAGCATCTCGGGGCGGCACTCGACATTCGCGCCGCAGTCCAGCAGCAGATACGCTTGTTCCTTGGCCGGCACCATGGTGGCCAGCGCCGGGCGCTTGATGCCACGCAGGGTGCGGACGATGAGGCTTGCGCCCACATGGAGCGCGCCGGTGCTGCCGGCAGAGACAAAGGCGTCGCCCTTTTGCCCTCCTTCAGCAGGTTCAGGCCCACCACGATGGAGGAATCCTTCTTGCTGCGGATGGCCCTGGCAGGCTCGTCGCACATCTCAATGGTCTCGGTGCAGTTGACCAGCTCGATGCCGTCCAGCGGGATATTGTGCTCGGCAGCCGTCTTGCGCACCAGCTCCTCGCTGCCCACGCCGATGACCTGCACACCGTACTCTTTCACAGCCTGCGCGGTGCCTTCCAGCACAGCCAGCGGGGCGTTGTCGCCGCCCATCATATCAACGATAATTTTCATAGGGTTTCTCCCTTCTTAAAGAGCAGTTTCGTTCAGCCACTGTTGGAAGCTGGCCACGGCACGCTCGGCCACGGCCATGTAACGCAGGCGCTTGTCACGGGGGCGGCTCTCGGCCGGCAGCGGGGGCAGGATGCCCATATTCGCGCCCATGGGCTGAAAATGCTTGTTCTCGGTGGTCAGATACTGGATCAGCGCGCCGCACATGGTATCCACCGGCGGCGGGGGCAGCTGTCTGCCGGTCAGGCGGGCGTAGATGCTCCGCGCGGCCAGCGAAGACCGCATGCGGCGCTCTCCATGTAGCCCTCAAAGCCGGTGATCTGGCCCGCAAAGAAGACGTTGGGGTGTTCCTTCAGGGAACAGGCCCGCGTCCAGCACGCGGGGCGCATCCAAGAAGGTGTTGCGGTGCATGACGCCGTAGCGCACGAACTCGGCGTTTTCAAGGCCGGGGATCATGCTGAACACCCGCTTCTGCTCGCCCCACTTGAGGTTGGTCTGGAAGCCCACGATATTATAGAGGGTGCGTTCCTTATTCTCGGCGCGGAGCTGGACATTGGCCCAGGGGCGGTGGCCGGTGTTGGGGTCCACCAGACCCACCGGGCGCAGGGGGCCGAAGCGCATGGTATCAGCACCCCGGGCGGCCATGATCTCGATGGGCATACAGCCCTCGTAGACCGTGACGGTATCAGCCTTTTTGCCGTGGGCATCGGGGTCGGGCTGTGCGCCCTGCTCCGCACCAGCATCGAAGGCATGGGCGGGGCACGCTCTGCCGAAGCCGCCAGCGCGGCGTGGAAGGCCTCATACTCCGCCTTGTTGAACGGGCAGTTGAGGTAATCGGCCTCGCCCCGGTCATAGCGGGAAGCGGCAAACACCTTGTTGTAATCCAGGCTCTCGGCCGTGACGATGGGGGCCACGGCGTCGTAGAAGTGGAGGCGCTCATCGCCGGTCAGGCGGCCAATTTCGTCCGCCAGCGCACCGTCCGTCAGGGGGCCGGTAGCCACGAGGATGGGCGCGCTCTCGTCGATGTGCTCCACCCGCTCCCGCACCACAGTGATGTTCGGGCACTGCTCCACCCGGCGGGTGACGGCGGCGCTGAAGGCATCACGGTCCACGGCCAGCGCACCGCCCGCGGCCACGCGGGCCACCTCGGCGGCGTTCAGGAGCTGGCTGCCCATCCGGCGCATCTCCTCTTTCAGCAGGCCGGACGCGGAATCCAGCCGTTCGGCTTTCAGGCTGTTGGAGCAGATCAGCTCCGCAAAGCCCGCACTCTTGTGAGCCGGGGAAAAGTGGGTGGGCTTCTGCTCGTAGAGCGTTACCTGCACGCCCTTGCCTGCCAGCCACAGCGCCGCCTCGCAGCCTGCCAGACCGGCACCCAGTACAGTTACTTTGTAACTCATAATTTCATCCTTCAGCATCCTCGCCCTCTCAGGCCGCTTTGCGTCCAGCTCCCCCAAAGGGGGAGCCTGTGCAGCATCCCGGTCAGCAGCAGCTGCCCGTTTGCCGCCATTGCCTCTCCCTTTGGGAGAGGTGGCATCGCGCAGGCGATGCCGGAGAGGGCGAGACAGTTTATCGGTTTGATCAATCCTTCTTCGGCACCGGCATCTCAAAGCCGCAGCCCTCTTTTGCGCAGTAGAGCTTGGAGCCCTTGCGGAACAGAGTGGAGCCGCACTTCTCGCACTTGACGGCCACCGGCATATCCCAAGTCATGAAGTCGCAGTCGGGGTAGCGCTCACAGCCGTAGTAGATGCGGCCCTTGGCGCTCTTGCGCTCCAGCACGGCCCTTGCCGCACTTGGGGCAGATGCCGCCGGTGTCCTTGACCAGACGCTTGGTGCCCCGGCACTCGGGGAAGCCGGAGCAGGCCAGGAACTTGCCGTATTTGCCCACCTTGATGACCATGGGGCGGCCGCAGAGGTCGCAGACCTCGCTGGAAGGCTCGTCCGGCACCTTGACCTTCTTGCCCTCCATGTTCTTTTCGGCCTGTTCCAGGCTGGCGGCAAAGCCCTGATAGAAATCATCCACGGTCTTGTGCCAATCGGCCTTGCCGCTCTCGATCTTATCCAGGTTCTTCTCCATCTCAGCCGAGAAGTCTACATCCACGATATGGGGGAACTGCTCCAGCATCAGGCCGTCCACGGCGCGGCCCAGCAGGGTGGGCTTGAGCTTTTTCTGCTCCCGCTCCACATAGCCACGGTCGATGATGGTGGTGATGATGGGCGCATAGGTCGAGGGACGGCCAATGCCATTTTCCTCCAGCGCCTTGATCAGGGTCGCTTCGGTATAGCGGGCGGGGGGCTGGGTGAATTTCTGCTCACTCTTCAGCTCCTTGAGCTTGAGCAGCTGGCCCTGTTCCAGCGGAGGCAGGCTGGTCTCCTTCTTTTCCTTTTCATCGGTGGCTTCCTCGTACAGCACGGTAAAGCCATCAAAGGTCACGGTGTAACCGCTGGCCTTGAAACGGTAGTCCCCCGCATACACGGTCACGCTCACGGTATCCTGCTGGCAGTCTGCCATCTGGCTGGCCATAAAGCGGCTCCAGATCATCCGGTAGAGCTTGGCGGTATCGCCGCTGATGCTCTTGTCCACCTCGTCAGGGGTCAGCCCCGGCACCGAGGGACGGATGGCCTCCTGGGCATCCTGCGCGGCGGTCGCGCTTTTGGTCTTCCAGGTGCGCTTGTAGGGGCAGATATACTGTTCGCCGTAAGCGTCCGCAATATACTCCTTTGCAGCGGTGACCGCCTCATCGGAAATGCGCAGGCTGTCGGTACGCATATAGGTGATCAGACCCATGGTGCCGTGGCCCGCGATGTCTACGCCTTCGTACAGGGTCTGGGCGGCACGCATGGTGCGGGTAGCCGTAAAGCCCAGACGGCGGGATGCCTCCTGCTGCAGGGTACTGGTGATAAAGGCCGGGGTGGGCTGCTTCGCGCGCTTGCCCTTTTTCAGTTCGCCCACGGTGTACTCGGCCCCCTCGAGGCCCTTTTCGATGGCGCGGGCCTCTGCCTCGTTTTTGGGCAGCAGCTTTTTGCCGGTGCTGTCAGAGGCCAGGCGGGCGGTAAAGCTCTTGTGGCCGGTGCCCAGCGTGGCATCCACGTTCCAGTATTCCTCGGGCTTGAAGTTCTCGATCTCCTTCTCGCGGTCATCGATCAGCCGCACCGCCACACTCTGGACACGGCCCGCCGACAGGCCCCGGCGCACCTTCCGCCTCAGAAAAGGGCTGAGCTTATAGCCCACCAGACGGTCGAGGATGCGGCGGGCCTGCTGGGCATTGAACAGGATCCTCATCGATGGCACGGGGATTGGCCATGCCCTTCTGCACGCCCTTTTTGGTGATCTCGTCAAAGGTCACGCGGTTGGGCTCGTGGGGGTCCAGCCCCAGGATATTGGCCAGGTGCCAGCTGATGGCCTCTCCCTCACGATCCGGGTCGGTTGCCAGCAGAACGCCGTCGGCCTGCTTGGCTTTTGCCTTGAGCTCCTTGATGAGCTTGGATTTATCCTTGATATTGATGTACTGGGGGGCGTAGTCATGTTCCACGTCGATGCCCAGCTGGGACTTAGGCAGGTCCCGGATGTGGCCCATGCTGGCCGTGACCTCGTAGTCCTTGCCCAGATATTTGCCAATGGTCTTCGCCTTTGCCGGCGACTCCACGATTACCAGTTTTGCCATGGTTCTCTTCTCCTACTATCTATATGAAACCCTCTCAGTCTCGCTTCGCTCGCCAGCACCGGGTTGCGGTTCCCAGCATCCGCTTCGTGCCTTGGGCGGCACTCGCGTCTTGCTTGCTGGCCGCTGCCCCAACAACTTCTCCCTGTTTCGGCCGCAGGCCGCGGTCGTCGTCGTTGCTCCCAGAGGGAGAGCCAACGCATATCCCAGGCTTAGCAACAGCTATCCGTGAGCCACAATTGCCTCTCCCTTCGGGAGAGGTGGCAACGCGCCAGCGTTGACGGAGAGGGTCATATCTTCAACTTAAATTGCGCAGTTCAGCGCAGAATATACCGCTTGCCGGGCAGGCAGGTCACACGGCCCGCCAACTCCAGCTTCATCAGGGTGCCCAGCAGCAGGCCGGTGGGCAGGCCGCTTGCCGCGCCCAGCTCCTCCACGCCCTTTGCCTTGGGGCCGATACAGGCCAGCACCCTGCGCTCGGTCTCGCTCATGGGGTCGGGCACAGAGCGCACCGCCGCCGGAGCCGCCGCACCCCGCAGGCCCAGCACCCCGAACAGGTCGCCGGGTTTGCAGATGGCTTTGGCACGGCCCTCCCGCAGCAGGGCGTTGGTGCCTGCCGAGTTGGGCGAGTAGATGCTGCCCGGCACCACGAACACCGGCTTGCCATACCGCTCGGCATGGTTCACCGTGGACATGGTGCCGCTTTTTTCCTGCGCCTCCACCACCACCAGCGCGGAGGACAGCGCCGCGATGAGGCGGTTGCGCTGCAAAAAGCCGTTCCGCCCCACGGGCTCGCTCTCAGGCGGGTACTCACTGATGACACAGCCTTTCTGCTCGATCTTTTTCCGCAGCTCCCGGTTGGAGGCCGGGTAGGTGCGGTCAATGGGCACGCCCAGCACCCCGATGGTGGGGCAGTTTTCCTTCACTGCGGCCCGGTGCCCGGCGCTGTCCAGCCCATCGGCCAGGCCGCTGACGATGATGGCCCCGTTTTTAGCCAGACCGCTGCCCAGGTCTGCCGCCGCCTGCAGGCCGTACTCGGTGGGCCTGCGGCTGCCCACCATCCCCACAGCCCCCGGCTCATTGAGCCAGCGGGGGTCGCCGGTGCAGTAGAGCACCAGCGGCATATCGGGAATGCGGGAAAACGCCAGCGGGTAATCCGGGTCGTCATAGGGCAGGATGCGGATACGCCGGGCCGCGCACCGCCGTGCAAAGGCCCGATAATGCGCCGGGGTGTTGTCGGGCAGGTTGGCCCGGGCAAAGGCCGGGCTGCCCACCGCTTTGCGGAACGCATCGGAATCCCGGTTCTCCCAGGCCTCCTGCGCCCCGCCAAACACATCCAGCACCCGGCCTGCATGGCTGCTGCCCGCGCCCAGCGTGTTAGCCAGCCAGAGCCAGCAGAGCAGCGGGTCGGGGGCCGGTTCGGGCGGGAAAAGACTGGTCTGGCCGAAGCCGGGCCCGGTCACAGGCCCTCCTCCCGGAAATGCCACAGCAGGATGCTGCCCGCAATGCCGGCGTTCAGGCTCTCCACCCGGTCGGTCATGGGGATGCGCACCGTGCCGTTGCAGGCGGGGATGGTCTCCTCCGTCAGGCCCTGGCCCTCGCTGCCGATGACGACGCAGACGCCGCCCGGGTAGCGGGGCTCGGCCGCGCTCAGGGGCTGGGACTTATAAAGTGCCGCCGCCAGGCAGGTGATCCCCTTTGCCCGCAGGGCGGCAATGGCGGCAGGCATTGCCCCCACCTCCATCACCGGCACCCGCACGGCGGCCCCCATGGAGGCCCGCAGGGTCTTGGGGGCAAAGACGCTGGCGCAGCCGTCGCTCAGCAGCACGCCGTCAAAGCCGAACGCGGCGGCAGAGCGCAGCAGCGTGCCCACATTGCCGGGGTCCTGCACCCGCTCAAGTGCCAGATACCGCCCGCCGGTCTTTGCCTCGTCCAGCGTGTGCACCGGGGTGCGGAAGATGCCGAACACGCCCTGATGGGTGCCCACATCGGCCAGCTTGTCGGCCACATGGTCCTCCACCAGATAGTGCTCCCCGGGCAGCCCGGCCAGCTCCGGGCACTTTTCCAGCGCTGCCTCGGTGCAGAACAGGGTCTCCAGCGCCGCGCCGCGGCAGAGCTCCGGGCAGAGCTTGCGGCCCTCGGCCAGAAATTTTCCCTCACTGCGCCGGAACGCCCCGCTGGAAGCAAGGCGGCAGGCATATTTGATCTTTGCGTTTTCCCGGCTGGTGATCTTTTCCATGCGGTCCTCCAGAAGATACAAAAAAAATATACAAAAAGGACGCCCGCGTATTTTACTACGCGCGGGCGTCTTTCAGGTCTTTATCAGGCGTTCTTCACGGTCTCGACCAGAGCAGCAAAGCTCTGAGGATCGTTGATGGCCATCTCGCTGAGCATCTTGCGGTTCAGCTCGATGCCAGCCTTCTTCAGGCCAGCCATGAAGCTGGAGTAGTTCATGCCCAGGGGACGAACTGCATTGTTGATGCGGCAGATCCACAGGTTGCGGAACTGACGCTTCTTCATGCGGCGGCCAGCCAGAGCGTAGTTGCCGCTCTTCATGACCTGCTGCTTGGCCATCTTAAAGTGCTTGCTCTTGCAGCCATAGAAGCCCTTAGCCAGCCAGCTTCAGCATCTTCTTACGACGTTTGTGAGTCATGGTTGCGCCCTTGATACGTGCCATTTTTTTATATCTCCTTTAGTTATCTCTTAGAATGTCTTTGCCTGCGGCTCGCACTTAGGCGTAGGGCAGCATGCTCTTGATGGTAGCGGCGTTGGTCTTGTCAACGTAGTTGGGCTGACGGTAGCCACGGGTCAGCTTGGTGGTCTTCTTGGTCAGGATGTGGCTGCGGAATGCATGGCCGCGCTTGATCTTGCCGTTCTTGGTCAGCTTAAAGCGCTTCTTAGCGCCGGAGTGCGTCTTCAGTTTCATCTTAGCCATTTTAGTATCCTCCTAAAATTAGTCCTTATTGGGTTTCGGGATCAGCAGAATGGACATCGTGCGGCCCTCAAGAACCGGCGGCTTATCCATGCTTGCCTGAGGCAGAGCCTCAGCAAAGCGCTTCAGCACGTCAGCACCGAGTGCGCTGTGCGCCATCTCACGGCCGCGGAAACGGATCGAGGCCTTTACCTTGTGGCCAGCGGCCAGGAACTTGGCAGTCTGGTTCAGCTTGGTGTTGAAGTCGTTGGTGTCAATGTTGAGCGAGAGGCGGGTCTCCTTGACCTCGACCACTTTCTGGTTCTTCTTGGCTTCCTTCTCCTTCTTCTGCTGTTCAAAACGGTATTTGCCGTAATCCAGCACCTTGCACACAGGCGGGGTAGCCTGCGGTGCGATCTTGACCAGATCGAGCCCGGCTTCTTCTGCAGCGCGCATGGCCACCTGAATGGACACAACGCCCTTCTGCTCGCCATCGGCACCGATCAGGCGAACTTCACGATCACGGATCTGACCGTTGATCTCCAGTTCCTTCGACTTTCCAGCGGTAGCGATAATGAATGCACCTCCAAACAATAGTCCATAGTGTTGCGAAATTTGGCGTAGAAAACGCGGCCGCCCGTTTGCCGGACAGCCGCGCGAAATTTCACACAAAAGCGCAGTTCGTTCAAAGAATCGAAAACCGTGTTTGGGTATAGCCCGGGGATCCTTACCCCTCAAGGCGAGCGCGGCACAGGCCGTAGCTGCTTTCTTTACCGGAATAGTTTACCACACCCACAAAGCCCTGTCAAGCACTTTTACGCGATTTCAGGGCAAAAATATTACTTAACCTCAATCAACTCCCCAGCTCCAGCGAGTAGATGCCCTTATAGGTCACCGGCTTCGGGGCAAAACGCTTGCTGATGGCAAGAGCATAGAGGTCAAGCTGGGCGCGATAGGCGGCAAGGAAATCGTCCTCGGATTTTCGGCGGTCTGTCTTGTAATCCAACAGCTCCAGGTGATCCGGGAACACCAGCACCAGGTCAGCGATGCCCTGCACCAGCACCTTTGCCTGTGCCACGGCAGCGCTGTCGGCGGGGGCAGTCCCCTGGGCGGCCAGCACCTCGGCGGCAGGCAGGGCCGTGATGAAGTCCAGCTCCCGCAGCACCTCATCTGCGGCACAGATGCGCGCAAAGGCTTCGCTCTCCACAAAGCGGCGGATGCGCCCTGCATCCAGCTTCTCCGCAATTTCGGACGCGGTGAGCTTTGCTTCCACCTGCCGGTCACGCTCGGCGGGGATCGCCGTTTCCAGCGTGCCTGCCTGTTTTGCCGCTGCAAGAGCCGCAAAATCGGCGTGCTCTAGGAAGGCGTGGAGGGCCGTGCCCATCTCGGCGGCGGTCAGGCCGTCCTTTGCCAGAAAGCCCGGGCGCTCCAGCGTGGTCTGCTCTGCCTTGTGGACGATGCCGGTCACGCTGACCTTGGCGGGCACTTGGGCCAGCTCTGCCGCCGGGTACTGCCAGGCAAAGCCCTGCCGCAGTGCCTCGGTCAGAGCCGGGTCTGCCTGGGCCAGCGGCCTTTCCTCCAGTTCCGGGTCGAGCGGCTCCACGCCCTCGGGCAGCGCCTGCTGCACCGTCAGGGTGATGGTGCTCCCGGCATCCGCAAAGGGCAGTTCCAGATCCTCGGCCAGCCGGCGCAGAGGGCCGCCGTTGGGGTGGACGAGCAGGGCCGCGCGGAGCCAGTCGGCAAAGCTGTTCGCCTGTCGGCAGAGCGTCTGCCCCGCCCCGGCTTCGAGGAAGGCCGCCGCTCTTGTAAAGGGGTTGGAGGTCTTTCCGATGCCCAGCGGCACGGTCAGGACAAGCTTATCCTGCGCGCGGGTCAGCGCCACATAGAGCAGGCGCATCTGCTCACTGCGCATCTCGGCGGCGTGGACATTGGAGAGCGCCGTGTAAGCCGCCGTCTTGTACGCGCCCTCGCCCTCCTCGGGGCGCAGGCGCAGGCCCGCCCCATACATCCGATGCAGGAGCACCGGCTGGCGGGTATCGGCGGCATTGAAGCGACGGGCCGTGTCGGCCACAAACACCACCGGGAACTGCAGGCCCTTGGAGCGGTGGATGGTCATCACGGTCACACAGCCGGGGCGGGAGCCGCCGGGCACGGTATCCTGCCCCGTGGAGCCTGCCAGCGCCGCAGCGTCAATGGCCCGCACCAGCGCCGAGATGCCGCCGGAGCCGGCCCCGGCACAGAAGGAAGCAAACCGCCGGGCATCCTCCCGGCGGCGGGCACCGTTTTCCATCACGCCCAGTGCGGCAAGGTAGCCGGTGGAAGCAAAGATCTCCTCCAGCAGCTGTTCTGCCGGGGCACTGCGGGCCATCCGGCGCAGCTCGGTCAGCCGGGCATAGAACGCCCGGACTTTTCCGGTAAAAGGGGTGTCCTCCCCGCTGTTCACGGTGAGCAGTAGCGCGCCGTAGAGGCTGATGCGCTGGGGGGCGTTTTCCCCCTGCTGCTTCTGGAGCTCTTCGGCTCTGGCCCGCAGGCGGACAAGGTCGTCATCGGTGAAACCGAACAGCGGGCCCAGCATGGCGGCGGCAAGATAGATATCCTGCGCCGGGTTGTCAATGACCTTCAGCAGGGCGATGAGGGGCCGGATGTGGGGGGCATCCAGCAGGTTTTCGCGGGCATCCGCATACACCGGGATGCCCCGGGCGGTCAACGCTTCCACATAGGCCGGAAAATCATTGCGCGCCGCCAGCAGGACACAGCAGTCCTCGTACTGCACCGGGCGGGTGGTGCCGCCGTCCCGCACCGGCTCGCCGCTCTGCACCAGCTCTTCGATGCGCTGGGCGATCCACGCCGCGTCGGTCTCGGCGGTGTCGTCCGGCAGGAAATGCGCCTCCACGCTGCCGGCGTATTCGCCGGGTGCACCGCACACCAGCCGCTGGCCGTCGCCATAGGCCGTGTCACCGAGTTCCGGGGACATGAGCCGCTCAAACAGGAAGTTGATCCCTTCCACCACCTGCGGAGCCGAGCGGAAGTTGGCATCCAGCGCCAGCATGGCATCGGTGCCGGGGGTACCCTCTGCCGGGCGGGGCCGCGCTGCGCCGCCGGGCAGGGGCGGGCCAGCTGTCCAGCTTTTTCCCGGAAGATGCTGGGGTCTGCCTGCCGGAAGCGGTAGATGCTCTGCTTCAGATCTCCCACCAGGAAGAGGTCGTCCCCCGCCGGGGATGCAAGGCACCGGTACAAGGCATCCTGCAGGGCGTTGGTGTCCTGATATTCATCCACCATCACAGCGGTGTAGTTCTGCCGGATGATCCCGCACAGCGCGGTGGGGGTGCCGTCCGGGTCACGGAGCAGGCGGAGGGCCTGATGCTCAAAGTCGCTGAACTCCAGCAGCTTCCGGTCCCGCTTTTTGGCCGAGAACCGGGCATCGAAATCCCGCACCGCCGCGAACAGGGCCCGCAGGCGGGGCTCTGCGGCCCTGCGGTCTGCCTCAGCTTCCTCCTCACTGCAGGGGATCAACTCGAGGATCTGCGCAAACAGGGCCGCACCCTCATCGGCGCGGGTGCGGATGACTTTTTTGTGTTCGCCGTTCAGCCGCTTTTTCATTCCTTTCAGGCCGGACAGCTCCTCCATGCCCAGCACATAGGGGGTCAGCAGATCGTAAAGCGGGGTCCATTCCCCCGCCACCGCCAGCTGTTTCCACCCTGCCCAGCAGGGCGGCAGCCTTGTCCAGCCGTTCCTGTGCATCGGTATATTTTTCCAGCACGGCATTCTTTGCCTTTTCCCGGGCAGAGGGCGTTTTCTTTTCCTCGGCATCGGCCAGCTCCTGCTCCCGGTCGCCCGGGCAGTCGGCCAGCGCGGCGCGGAACAGTTCCCCTGCTGCCCGGGCACTGCGGGCAGCTTCGGCCAGCAGCAGATCATGCCAACAGGTGGCGGCAAAGCCGTTTTCCTCCTGCCACGGAGCCAGAAATTCGTCCAGCTTTTTGTCGTAATCGGGCAGGGCGCGCAGGAAATCGTAGACATGCAGGATCGTCTCGCCCGCCGCGCGGTCGGTGCGGCCCTTGCCATAGAGGTCGGCAAAGGCACAGAAATCCGGATCACGGTAGGCATTTTCCAGCGTCTCGCTCAGGGCAGAAGCCCGCAGGAGCTCCACACTGCCGGGGTCTGCGGGGGAAAAGTCCGGCGGGATATCCAGCGCCTGAAAGTGCTTGCGCAGCAGATCCAGACAGAAGGCATCGATGGTGCAGATGGGTGCGCGCTGCAGCAGCATCCGCTGGCGGCGCAGCGCGCCATTGCCGGGTTCCGCCTGGCTGCGCTTCAGAAGCGCCTGCCCGATGCGGGCCCGCAGCTCTGCCGCCGCCGCATTGGTAAAGGTAACGATGAGCAGACGGTCCGCATCCACGGGATGCTCCGGGTCGGTGATGAGCCGGACAGCCCGCTCCGTCAGAACAGCCGTTTTGCCGCTGCCCGCCGCCGCGCTCACCAGCAGCGCGCCGCCCCGGTCCTCGATGGCGGCCCGCTGGGCGGGGGTCCATTTGGGTTCGCTCATGCCTGTTCCTCCTCTCCCTCTTCGGGCTGCCCGGGAGCCTCAAAGGGCTTTGCGGGGGCCTCCAGCGCCCGCTCCCCGATGCCGGTCTCGTGGCAGCAGACAAATCCGTAATCACACCACTGGCAGGGGCTCCGGCCCGCGACCAGCGGCTCGGCGGCGATCTGCCCCTCATAGAGCTGCTGTCCCATCCGGGTCACAAGATCATCCAGATGCAGCTGGATGCGGTTCAGCTTGGCGATGTCTGCCCGCTTGTCCTTCTGGTAGGGGCTGGGCGCGCCTTTGTAATAGGAGAAGGGCAGGTATCTGCCGGTCTCGTCGGCATCCATGGCATCAAACAGCTTCTGCTCGTCCCGCACCAGACCGTCCAGCTTGTATTCCACACTGTGGGCCGCCTTTTCGCGGGTGGTGGTCTCAGGGGCCGGGTCGGCCAGCAGATAGAGCACGCCAGCCGGTTCCGCCCCCGTAAAGCGGCCGCTTTTATCCCGGGTCAGGCTGAACAGGTAGAACAGCATCTGGCAGTCCAGACCGCAGTAGACTTCCTTCAGGTCCAGCTTTTTGGTGCCGGTCTTGTAGTCCACCACCCGCACCCAGCGGGTGCCGTCCTCCTCCACCCACTCGTCGGCACGGTCCACGGTGCCCACCAGCTGGACGGTGCGCCCGTCCGACAGGTGATACACCTGGGCAGGCACGGCATCCTCGCCCCGGCCGATCTTCAGCTCACAGGCCACGGGCTTGAAGCTGGACTGCCGCTGCTCATCCCGCAGGTAGAGCAGCAGGCTCGTCATGCTCTTTTTCAGGCGGGAGAGCAGATAGGCAAAGCGGGCGGTATCCTCAGGCAGATAGCGCTTGGCGTACTCGTCCACCAGCAGCGCGGCAAGGCTCGCCATGGCCTCATCGTCCAGCTCCATAAAGGGCTCCAGCGCCGCCATGGGGTTGTCCGGGCCGGGGTGAGGGTCCAGCGCCATCTGCAGCACCCAGTGCATCAGGGTACCGCTCTGGTCGGCGGAAAGCTCGGCCCGGCGGCGGGGCCTGAGGCCCAGCACATACTGCAAAAAGTAGCCGTAGCGGCAGGTATAATATTTTTCCAGCTGACTGGGCGAAATGCGCAGCTTCCGCCCCAGCAGCGCTTCCAGCGCAGGCAGGTCATGCACCTGCCGGGGGGCCGTGTCGGCCATCCGGCGCAGCAGGGCAAGGCCCTGCGGCTCGGTCTCGCCGGGGGTGTGCAGGGCTTCTGTCAGGCTGGCACGCTCGGTCTCCGTCAGGGGCCAGCCGCCGCCCAGACAGTCCAGCCCATCTGCAGGGGTGGCCGCAAGGTCCGTCAGTTCCAGCTCCGGGGCAGCAGGGGCCAGCGCTTCCACGAGGGGTTCCAGCGCAGCGCAGAGGGTCTGCCCCTGCCCCTTGGGCCAGCTGAGCCACAGCCCCTTTGCGGGGGGGCGGTCAGGGCCTTGTAGAAGCAGACCTGCTCACGCACCACACGGTTCTCAAAGCAGTCGGGCAGGTCGATCTTCTGCGCCATCAGGGCATCGCGGTCGGCGTGGGTCAGCAGACCCACCTCGCCGGGCGCGGCCGGGAATTCCCCCTCGGCCAGCCCCAGCACAAACACATAGTCCGGCGCGTCCAGACGCATCTTGCCTGCGCTGGCCAGCACCACCGCGTCCAGGGTCTGGGGGATGTGCCCCAGGTCGGACGAGCGGAGCAGCAGCCCGAACAGGTCCTCGTATTCGGCCACGGTAACGGTCTGCTCCCCCAGCAGATGGGCCATCTCGTTCAGCAGCCCCATGACCACGTTCCACTCCCGGGCGGCTTCCTCCGCCGCCGGGATGCCCCGGCCCGAGCGGATGGCTTTTACCTGAGCGGCCTGCTGTTCCTCAGCCCCCAGCGTTTTCAGGCAGAAATACACCGCCCGGCTGATGGCCTCGGCGTTGACCCCGCGCACCTTGGCCCGGAATGCATCCACCGCCCCCACGAGCAGGGCACGGGCATGTTCTGCCCGCTCCCGGTTGCGGAGGTCCTCTTCGGTCAGCTCCTGTTCTCCAAAGCCCCTTGGGGCTGCGCTCGAACTTCTCCCGCCAGGCCGCCGCCGTGGGGGCCCAGGTGTAGGCATAGTTTTCCAGCGCGCAGACCTGCTCCTCGCTCAGGGCACACAGGCCGGTCTTGGCAAGGGTGGTCAGGTTCTCGGTCAGGTCGGCTCCCCGGGCGATCTCCAGCAGGGCCCGCACCGCCGTGGCCGGGGCGCTGAATTCCGGGGTGGTGGGTTCATCGCAGTACAGAGGGATCTCCGCCATCCGGAACTCATACCGGACTGCGGCACGATACTTGGCGATATCGCGGCAGACCACAGCGATCTTTCCGCACCGCACGCCCTGCCGCATCAGCCGCCGGATGGCACCGGCAGCGGCACGGGCCTCCTCCTCCCGGCTGGGCGCGGCAAAGAGCCGCACCTCGCCCGCCGGGGCATCCGCGGTGCAGCTGCCGGTCTCCAGCAGCTCTGCCACTGCGGCAAGGCCCGGGGCGTTCCGGTGGCGCAGATCCTTGCGCAAAAGCTGCGGAACGGCCACCTCCGCCCCATTTTTCCGGGCCAGCTGCCGCAGCTGCGCCGCCACCTGCTTGGCCCCGGAGAACAGGCTCAGGTCACCGGGCAGCAAGGGGGCACCATCATCGCAGAGGGCCACCGTTACGCTGGGCAGCGCCGCCAGCATGGCCCCCAGCAGCCGCTTTTTGGGGGCGTTGAAGGTATCGAACTCATCAATAAACACCGCCCGGTCCCGCAGAAACTCCGGCAGGCTGTGCCGGGCCAGTGCTTCCTCCAGCCGGGCTCCGGCCAGCTCCAGCCGGTCAGAGGGGTCCATGCCGCTGCGGGCCAGCAGGGTCTCGTAGCCCTGAAAAATGAGGGCCAATTCACTGAGCTTACCGCTCTCGGCTCCGCAGGCACCGGCCAGCTGTGCCAGCTGCTGGCCGGAAAGGCCCGCGCTCTTCAACTCATCGATGGTCTGAGCCGCCATCTGGCAAAAGGCCGCACTGCGCCGGTGGCGGTGATAATAGTGGACATTGTCCTGCAGCTCCTCCAGCGCCCGGCGCACCAGCACGGCACGGCCTGCGTCAGAGAGGGTCTGCACCGCCGCGCCGCCCTCGGTGGAAAGGATCTTTTCTGCCAGACTGGTAAAAAGAAAAACTCTCCACCATGCCGGACAGCGCATCCCCCAACTCACGGTAGATGCGGCCCTCGGTGCTGGAAGTGAATTGTTCCGGCACCAGCAGGATGCTTTTTTCCCCTTTTTTTCGGCCCGGGCGCGGATGCGCTGGTACAGCAGCGTCGTTTTTCCGCTGCCGGAACCGCCCAGAAGTAGCTGTAACATTGTTTTCTCACTTTCTATAACGAGCTCACCCTCTCAGTCAAAGCCTGCGGCTTTGCCAGCTCTCCCGAAGGGAGAGCCTTTGGCATATCGGGTCAGCCCTACGCAATGGATAATAATTGAGTTTATTGTACCGCAAAATTGAAGAAAAATCTATTCTGTGGTAAACTGAGGAAAAACAGCAAAACAGGAGGGGCACTTTCCCATGAAGATTCTAGCAGTTGATTACGGTGCCAGCCGCACGGGGCTTGCGGTCTGCGACCCCACCGAGTTCCTGACCACGCCCATCACCCCCCAGATCACCCTGAAGGCCCGGCCCAAGGTGGCTGCCGAGGTCTGCCGCATTGCCCAGGAGCAGAAAGCAGAGCTCATTGTGGTGGGCCTGCCGCTCAACATGGACGGTACCGAGGGCGAGCGCGCCGAGAAGAGCCGCAAGCTGGGCAAGACCCTGCAGATCTGGAGCGGCCTGCCCGTGCGGATGTGGGACGAGCGGCAGTCCACCTGTGAAGCCGCCGACATCCTGGACGAGGTGGGGACTTTTGGTGCCCACCGCAAGGCCATTCTGGATTCCGTCAGCGCCACGGTCATTCTGGAGGATTACCTCGCCTGGCGCAAGGAGCACCCCGGCGAAATGTGAACCGGAAGCAAAAAGAGACGCTTTTCAGCGCCTCTTTTTCGTTTATATGGGTAATGCCACGGTAAAGCAGCTGCCCTGCCCGGGGGCACTGTTCACCTGAATACTGCCGCCGTGGAGCTCCAGCACCTTTTTCTCACCATGGCAAGGCCCAGACCGTTGCCCTGGGTGGTGTGGCTGGTATCGCCCTGATAGAACTGTTCAAAGATGTGCGCCTGCGTGTCGGCGCTCATCCCTCGCCCCTGATCGGTCACCGAGACCATCAGGGCGCTTTTTGCTTTGCGCCGGTTCACAGCCACGGTGCCGCCCTCAGGGCTGAACTTGGCGGCATTATCCAGCAGATTCAGCCAGACTTCTTTCAGCAGCCCCTCGCTGCCGGTGTACTCTGCCGGGACAAGGTCGGCATCAAAATCCAGCTCCTTCTGCCGCCACTTCTGCTGGGTCACCAGCACGCTCTGGCGCAGCTGCTCATCCAGGGAGAAGCACGCTTTGTCGGTCAGGATCGTCTGGCTCTCCACCCGGTTCAGGGTCAGGATATTCGTTGCCAGGTCGGCCAGCCGCCTGCTCTCGTCCCGGATGATGGTCAGGTATTCCTTCTGATCCTCGGGCGGCAGCTGCTCTTCCAGCAGCAGGTCGGCAAAGCCGCTGATGCTGACGATGGGCGTCTTGAACTCATGGGAAAAGTTATTTACAAAATCCTTGCGCAGGATTTCAGTGCCGCCCAGCTCCTCCGCTGCCTTGTTGAAGCTCTGCTCAAACTCGACCATCTCCCGGGGCACGTAGCCGTGTTCCGCGTGATTTACACGCACGGCAAAGTCCCCGTTTGCCAATTTTTTCATAGCCTCAATGTTCCGCTGCAATGGGTGGATAAAAACCATCCGCATCATCACCACCATGCTCACCGCGATCAGGCTGCACACGGCATAGATAAAACAGAGCACTCCCCCAGATGCCGATCCTGCCATCGTGGTAAATAAAGCCGCCGTCCGCGCCCGTTACAACCAGTACCGTACAGAGTCCCAGCATCAGCAACACCATAAAAGACAGGTTGATGACCAGCAGGGCCGACAGGCTCAGCGTCTCGATGCAGCCGCGCATCCGTTCCGCAATTTTTTTTTCATCATTCTCACACTTTCTTTACAGCACGGTACCCCAGGCCCCGCACGGTCTGTATCTCAAACTCCGGCCAATCGTAAAAGCGGGTGCGCAGCCGATTGATATGAACATTTACCGTTTTGTCGTCACTTTCGCTGTCCATGCCCCAGATCTCATCCAGCAGCTCCAGCCGGGTAAAGGTCCTTTCCGGGTAAGCCAGCAGCTTGTATAGAAGGTTGAACTCCTTGGGCGGCAGGGTCTGCACCTCCATCCCCCGCCGCACGGTGCGGCTGTCCATATCCACCACCACATCCCCCATCGTGATCTTGTGCTCATCCACGATGCGGGCCCGGCGGAGCAGAGCCTTGATGCGGAGCAGCAGCTCGGTCTTATCCGGCGGCTTGGTCATATAGTCATCCGTACCCACCAGAAAACCGGTGTGCTTGTCCTCGGGCAGAGCCTTGGCCGTCAGCATCAGGATGGGCATCATGCTGCCGCCATCCCGGATGGCCTGGGTCAGGGCAAAGCCATCCCATTTTAGGCATCATCACATCGCACAGCAGCAGGTCAATGTGCTGGTGGTCGATGATGTCCAGCGCCGCTTCGCCGTTGAAGGCCGGAATCGCTTCATAGCCGTTGATCTTTAAGATGGCGCAGAGCAGCTTGTTGGTGCTCACGTCATCTTCCGCAACCAGAATTTTCAGCATGGCGTTCTCCTCACTTTCTATGGTATGGCTCTATTATACACCCAAAGATAAACAAAAGATAAACAGAAATATTCACCTTGCGTTTACCTTGGTCGGGTATCCTTTAGCCATCGCAAGGGAGCACGGAGCTCCACAAGAAAAACAAACAACAAACATTCAAACATAAAACGGAGGACACTTACCATGATGAACCGCAAGAACATGACCGCTTCCACCCTGGACGAGACTGCGCTGGACGCTTACTACACCCTGACTGAGGGCGGTGCAAACTACGGCATCGGTCTGGCACTCGCTGCCACTCTGAACAGCTTCAAAAAACGGAACACCTCTTCTCCCGTCCGCATCGACGAGGACACGATGGATGCCTATCTGGCTGTCTCTGAGGGGTTCGACAGCATGGGTCTGGGTCTGGCCGCAATGCTGTAAACCGTATCGTACACTTTGAGAGAAAAGCGGAAGGAAATGAATATGAACATCAACACCACTTATCTGCTGACCGGCGCGGCCGGTTTCCTGGGCATCAACATCTGCACGCAGCTGATCGAACGGGGGGGAGCACATCCGGGCCTTCGTCCTCAAGGGGGATCCTGCCCGCAAGTATCTGCCCGCTGAGGTCGAGGTTTTTGAGGGCGATCTGTGCAGCGCCGAGGATTGTGAAGCCTTCTTCAACATCCCCGAGGGCAACCAGAGCGTCTGCATCCACTGCGCGAGCATGGTGACGATCAACCCGAATTACAGTGAAAAACTCATCGCCGTCAATGTGGGCGGCACCGAAAATATGCTTGCCGCCGCCAAGCACCACCCAGAGTGCAGGAAGTTCGTGTACGTTTCCTCCACCGGTGCTATTCCCTGAGCTGCCCGCCGGGCAGCCCATCCGGGAAGTGAATCAGTTCGTCCCCTATGAAGAGGAAAAGGTGGTCGGCTGGTACAGCCGCAGCAAGGCAATGGCGACCCAGAAGGTACTGGACGCCGCCCACGCGGGCCTGAACGCCTGCGTTGTCCACCCCAGCGGCATCATCGGCCCCAACGATCCGGCCATCGGCCAGACCACCCGCACCCTGACCCAGATCCTGAACGGTGAAATGCCCATCGGCATGGCGGGCAGCTTCAACATGGTGGATGTGCGTGACCTGGCCGCAGGCACCATTGCCGCCGCCGACAAGGGCCGCAAAGGTGAATGCTACATCCTGAGCAATGATGAAGTCACCCTGAAGGAAATGTGCCGGATGCTTAAAGAGGATACCGGCTGCAAGGGCTGTAAGTTCTACCTTCCCCTTTCCTTCGCCCACCTTGCCGCAAAGCAGATGGAAAAATCGGCCGCAAAAAGGGCACAAAGCCCGTGATGACGGAGTTCGCGGTCTACAACCTGGAGCGCAATAACACCTTTGACTGCTCCAAGGCCAAGAACGAGCTGGGCTTTGCACCCCGTCCCTACGCCGAAACACTCCACGACACCGCCGCCTGGCTCAAGGTCACCGGTAAGATTCACTGAGGAGGTGCACCATGAAACCTGTCTGTGTGATCACCGGCGGCGGCAGCGGCATGGGCCGCGCCACGGCCAAGCTGGTCTGTGAAGCCGGATATCATGTGATTTTGGTAGGCCGCACTGCCGCAAAACTGGAAAGCGCCGTGGCCGAGCTGACCGAAGCCGGACACGAAGCCGAAGCCTTTGCCTGTGACCTCTCTGACCGTGCCAGCTGCGAAAAGCTGGCACGGCACGCCATGGAACGTGGGCAGGTGAAAGCTCTGCTCCACATTGCTGGCATGAGTCCCCACATGGGCAGCCCGGAAGCCATCCTGCGCGCCAACGCGCTGGGCACAGGTCAACATCAATGATGCTTTCTATCCGGTCATGGTTTCGGGCGGCTGTGTCATTGATACATCCAGCATGAGTGCCTATCTGGCCCCCTCCTTCATCATGCCAAAGTGGGTCTATCCCCTCGCCCGTACCGACCGGGAAAAATTTTTGAAAAAGATGATGGCCCGCATCAACCTGATGCCCAAAAACGCCCGCACCGGTGTAGCCTACTCCATCAGCAAGCATTTCGTCATCTGGTTTGCCAAAACCGATGCCGCCCGCTTTGGTGCCAAAGGGGGTGCGCTGCCTCAGTGTGACCCCCCCGGCAACTTTGATACTCCCATGGGCCAACTGGAAAGCGCCGAAGCCCAGACTTTCACCGCCCATTCCGCCCTCAAGCGGAACGGCAGGCCAGAAGAGATCGCCGCGCTATATGCCCTGTTGCTGGACGAACGGCTCGGTTATCTCACCGGCACGGACATCGTCATGGACGGCGGTGTCATTGCCAGTGGGGTCAGCGGCCTTTCCCGCTGACCGATATATCCCCCATTCTCTCCATTCAGCACAAAACCGGCTTTCCTACTGCCACAGGAAAGCCGGTTTTGTCATTTTCAGTTGTTACTGCGCCTGATATGTCTCAATGCTGACGCTGTTGATGGTGATCGTTTCCGTGGGCTTCTGGTTCTCATCCACGGCGGCCTGAGCGATGGTGTCCACCACGTCCATCCCCTCGTACACCTGGCCCAGCACGGTATCGGTGTAGTCGAGGTAGGGCGCGCCGCCGGCGGTCTGATAGGCCGAGACGACCTCAGCGCGGTAGCCTGCACTGTTCATCTGGTCGGTGAGTTCCTGGGTGACGGAATCCCCGCCGGGCAGAGTGGACATGATATAAAAGACGCTGGCGCACTTGCCGGAGGAATCCGCCGCCATGCAGAGGGCACCGGAATAATGGTGGAGCTTGTCGGTGGCCTCAGCCGGGTAGCGGCTGCCGTTCCAGATGGTGGTACCCTTGCCGTCAGCACCCGACCGGCTTCCACCACAAAGTCCTGCTCCACACGGGTCACGTTCAGGCCGTTGTAGTAGCCCGCCTGCACCAGACCCACAAAGTTATCATAGGCCTGCGGGGCCTGCTCCGGGAAGAGCACCGCCCGGAACACACCCGCCGTGGTATCGCACACCGCCACGGGTTCCCCCGCCGCCGGGTGGGTGAACTGCAGCTC
>VOFJ01003131.1_pt1 | contig 34599 bp, 63 predicted proteins | sample 5384081 | NCBI WGS metagenome assembly VOFJ01 (sample SAMN12384729, study PRJNA508395) | human gut metagenome | isolation source: healthy gut I | host: Homo sapiens
AAAAAAAAAAAAAAAAAAAAAAAAAAAAAAAAAAAAAAAAAAAAAAAAAAAAAAAAAAAAAAAAAAAAAAAAAAAAAAAAAAAAAAAAAAAAAAAAAAAAAAAAAAAAAAAAAAAAAAAAAAAAAAAAAAAAAAAAAAAAAAAAAAAAAAAAAAAAAAAAAAAAAAAAAAAAAAAAAAAAAAAAAAAAAAAAAAAAAAAAAAAAAAAAAAAAAAAAAAAAAAAAAAAAAAAAAAAAAAAAAAAAAAAAAAAAAAAAAAAAAAAAAAAAAAAAAAAAAAAAAAAAAAAAAAAAAAAAAAAAAAAAAAAAAAAAAAAAAAAAAAAAAAAAAAAAAAAAAAAAAAAAAAAAAAAAAAAAAAAAAAAAAAAAAAAAAAAAAAAAAAAAAAAAAAAAAAAAAAAAAAAAAAAAAAAAAAAAAAAAAAAAAAAAAAAAAAAAAAAAAAAAAAAAAAAAAAAAAAAAAAAAAAAAAAAAAAAAAAAAAAAAAAAAAAAAAAAAAAAAAAAAAAAAAAAAAAAAAAAAAAAAAAAAAAAAAAAAAAAAAAAAAAAAAAAAAAAAAAAAAAAAAAAAAAAAAAAAAAAAAAAAAAAAAAAAAAAAAAAAAAAAAAAAAAAAAAAAAAAAAAAAAAAAAAAAAAAAAAAAAAAAAAAAAAAAAAAAAAAAAAAAAAAAAAAAAAAAAAAAAAAAAAAAAAAAAAAAAAAAAAAAAAAAAAAAAAAAAAAAAAAAAAAAAAAAAAAAAAAAAAAAAAAAAAAAAAAAAAAAAAAAAAAAAAAAAAAAAAAAAAAAAAAAAAAAAAAAAAAAAAAAAATACTTGGCATGTGCCTTTGCATAATAGATATCTCCCAGATCACCCTTCTGGCATGCTGTGTGAAGGTTCTGTACCTCCGGACGGAAGCGGTTCTGATAGCCCACCGTGAACTGCATCCCGGACTTTTTCCACGCTGCCACCATCTTTTCCGCTTCCACGGTACTGTGAGACATTGGCTTTTCACAATATACATGCTTCTTTGCCTCAAATGCTGCAATTGCGATTTCACTGTGTGATACGTTTGGTGTACAGATATGTACGACCTCAACTGCCGGATTTGCCAGTACCTCGCGGTAATCTGCTGTCACCTGTGCGCCCGCTACTCCGAACTCTGCCGCTGCCTTCTGCGCACGCTCGATTTTGATATCACAGAAAGCAACGATCTCGTTTAAATCAGAATTGTTTTTAAGCGCTGGAAAATGCTTCTGGTTTGCAATTCCTCCGCATCCAATGATTGCTACCTTTACTTTACTCATTTGTTTGTATCCTCCTTTGACTGATCTCTCTGTTGTTGATGAGTCTATTTTAACAGGCAAAGGGGGCTGACACACTCTCTGGAACAACGGATTCCTTACAATGAAATGACCTGACGGGCAAGATTTTATGTTCTGATTTTTTAATGGTCAAAAATTGCTATATGAATTTTGACTTGTCAGGGGAAATAAAAACCCCACATCTGTTTCGCCGCAAAAGCGCGTCAGATGTGGGGTGGCTTTTCTGTGGTATAAACAAAAATTCGGGTGAGCTGGCGGCTTCTTTGCCACCGGATCATCCGATTTTTTAGTATCTGCCTGTTACAAATCGCAGGAAGGATACCGGTTTGCGTCCACAGCTCTTCGTCCGTTTCACGTAATCCTTGTAATACTGAACTACCTGAGCAAAGGACATGGTTGGATCGATTGCATACATCATCGATACACCTCCTTTTTTATTTTGGTGTGCGCCCTTCTCAATTATCTTATGTCATATGGGCTGATATGTTCGAAATGATTTTCTCATTTCTTGTATACATTATAGCACCATCTTTGGTAGTTTTCAACAAAAATAACGTAAATTTTTTTGTGCAAATCACATATTGCTTTTTGTAAATATTGCTCATAAATAAATGTTCCCGCAACAATTCTTTCTGTGTCCTCTCTGCCGTCCAGAAAATATTATTGCCTGTGATTACAGCTTTTTAGTGCAATTGGTTCCACACCCGACTTTTTTTATATTCTGCCAGAAATACATCCACCTGATCCGAATTCATTTCCGAAAAAATCAGCATTTCTGCCGGAAATTCCGGACCGTCATATTTTTTTGCCTCTCTGGTAAATCCCTGTATCTGCGCCAGCGTGCCCAGTTTCTGGGAATAATCCTTGCGGGCAACATCTATGATACGGATGCCTAATGTCCTGCATACATTCTGAATCACTGCGTATTTATCCCGGTTTATACGAAAAAGTAATATTGTCTGTGCCATAATTTTCTCCCTGCTGATCCGCTGCCTTACCTGTGTCTGTTTTCATCAGACTCCAAACTCCCTGTAATCCTCCGGCAAAAAACGATGGTAAATGATATGGATTCCCTCATCCTTAAAACAATAATAATAGGGTTCTTCCTCATCCTCCGCAAACCGGAACATCCAGTCGAATTCCCCATTTTCGATCTTCTGACATTCCACATGGGACGAATGTTTACAGAACAGTTCCCGGGATCTCCTGCATGGTACAGCCATGCCTGCCAACCAGTTCCACCAGTTCCCGGATAAATTCATCCGGCTTTTTCATGCTCATGGACATATACACTTCCCTGTTCCGGAATATAAAAACAGAAACGCTCTTTTTTTTGCCGTCACACCTACATCCCCGAGTTTTTTCCTGCCAGGTTTCCGGCAGATGCTGCAGGCGATGAAGCATTTGTTCTTCTCCCTCCTGCACGTCAAAAAAAAGTGATTCAGAGAGGACGGGGGATAGTATAACCGGATGGCTTCTTTTCGAAATCCCAGTTTTGCCTGTTCCTCTTTGATCGTGTCCGTCAGACTTTTTTTCCAGCCGCTCGTATCCCATCCTGTCCTCCTGTATCTATAGCTGCATGATAAAATCTGCTTTACTGACCCTGCTGCAGAATCTGCCGTGTCTTGGGATCATCCGGCGGCAGATTACAGTGCAGGACATGAAATCCTCCGGTCTGTGACCCTTCAATCACATTGAATTGCCCCATTGTAGAGTCTTGTCTTTCCGGTTCCGATCTCATGATTCGTAAGCCCTGCCAGAAGCACATTGATTGCCGCTCCATGGGATACCGCAGCCACTGCCTGATGCCCCGTTGCCGCAAGAAGCCCTATCGCACGCTCCATGCGTTTCTGCACATCGGCAAACGGCTCCATTCCTTCGACATGGTCGCCTGCCGCAAGTGCAAAATACTCTTTTTATCTTTTACCAGTTGTCCGGAAAACGGACCAAGATCCCGCTCAATCAGCTCCTGCATCGGCTCTACACCGTCTCTGCTTAACCCGATCTGTGCAGCAATCTCCTCCCCTGTGCAGTGTGCACGTTTCAGTGGGCTTGTATACACAGCTTCTATCCCCAGTCCCTGCAGCGTCTGCCCACAGCGTACTGCCTGTGCAATTCCTGCCGCATTCAGTTCTATATCTTCCCTTCCCTGAAAACGGTTGATATGATTCCAGTCCGTTTCTCCGTGCCTGATTAAATATATATATTTTCATTTTTTTATGTTTACCAGCCTCAAAAAATTTCTTTGTCTCATATACAACCACACCATTTAAAGCAAACAGCGCAATCATATTCGGCAGTGCCATCAGACCATTGAAAATATCGGCAATCGTCCAGACAGCACTTACCGTCATATACTTATCCGATAAATACTGCCAGAATATAAATCCAACGGAACACCATTACTTTTTTTCATATTTCCACCGGTCAGATATTCCAGACATCTTTCACCGTAGTAATCCCATCCAAGAATCGTTGTGAATGCGAAGAATACCAGGCACATCATCAGGACAAAAAGAAGATACCACATGAGGGAACGGAAGTCCGTTCTGGAACGCATATGTAGTAACCTGAACGCCCTCGAGTCCATCCACCTGCCATGCTCCGGTCAGTACAATGGAAAGTCCGGTCAGTGTACAGATTACGATCGTGTCGATAAAAGTTCCGGTCATGCTGACAAGTCCCTGACGCACCGGCTCATGTGTCTGTGCTGCTGCCGCTGCGATCGGCGCACTACCAAGTCCTGCCTCATTTGAGAAAATACCGCGGGCAACACCTTTTTGCATTGCGACAAACATACTGCCTACCACACCACCGGTGACTGCACGCGGATGAAATGCGCCCTGCACAACCGTAACAACCGCTGCAGGGACTTTTTGTAATATTACAGATAATTAAAATCAATGCAAATACAAAATATGCAACCGCCATAAACGGTACAACAATCTGGCTGACACTTGCTATACGCTTGATTCCTCCAATCAGCACGGCACCCACACAAAATGCAAGGATCAGGGAAGCGATTACAACTGTCCAGGAATAAGTTCCGATTCCCGGGATTGCAACGGTATGAACCTTATTCGGATCAAAAAAGTTCTGGATGGCACTGGCTATACCGTTCACCTGGCTGAATGTTCCGATTCCGAACAGACCTACACAGACTCCAAAAAAGGCAAAAATCTTTGCAAGCCATTTCCATTTCTTCGACCCCATTCCCTGTTCAATATAGTAGAACGAGTAGCCACCCAGACTGTGTCCGTCTTTGTCAACTACACGATATTTGATGGCAAGTAATCCTTCGGAAAATTTTGTTGCCATTCCGAAAAATGCCGCCACAATCATCCAGAACAATGCCCCCAGGCCGCCTGCACATACCGCAGTTGCCACACCGACAATGTTTCCCGTACCGATCGTTGCACTCAGTGCCGTACATAACGCCGCAAAACTGGAAATTTCTCCCTTGCCGCCCTCTTCATTTTTGATCATCCACTTGAGTGCCAGCGGAAGCCTGCGCATCTGCAGGACTCCCAGACGCACGGTCAGTAAGATCCCACCGCAGAGAATCAATACCATAAGCGGGACTCCCCAGACGAAGTTGTCCACGGTCTTTAAAAATGCATTGATTGTTGTCCACATAATTTTTCTCCTTATTTTCCTTTTTCAAAAGGCTTTTCCTGCGTACAAATGTGCTTTGTACGCGCACATTAAAAATTATACGCAAAACAGGAAACAAGTGCAAGAAAAAATCATTTTTGTCGGTGAAAACATAAAATTCTGTTGCTATTTTAAATCAAAAAAAATATACTATAAGAAAAACAGATCAGATTTAAGGGGGAATTTTCCATGAAAACATTCATCGGCACAGGTGTGGGACAGCCGGAAGCTGCCGTGCATCAGGCAGTACAGGGACTTACATCCCCAAGTGCAATTTTTTTATGGCTTCTTATGAACATTTCAAAGAAACTGCCTCACGCTTAAAAGAACTTTTTTCCGGATACTCCGTGTATCGGAACGATCGGAACCAGACTCGTAAACGGACAGGTGAATGATTCCGGTCTTGCGGTTCTTGGATTTTTTTCTGATGTGAAGATCCGCTGTGGTATCATCACCGAAGCCAGCCGTTGTCCGGTTGCGGGCACAACGCAGCTTCTGAAGCAGATTGCAGAGATTTCTCCCGGCACAGACGATACGGTATGCGTGGGAATATTGTACCGGCTCCGAAGAAAAGCTGGTAACCACGTTTACATCCTGTCTGGAAACAAAGGGCATCCATCTGGCAGGAGGCACCGTTTTCGGTGTCCCGGACGGCAAACCTCCGGTCGTTGCATATAACGGAGAATTATATGAAGATGCCTGCGTCTATGCACTGATCAAAAATACAACCGGAAAAATACGTGTATACAAAGAAAACATCTATGAAAAAACATCGGCTCAGAGTCACTTTGCCACAAAAAGTCGATGTGTCCCGTAAAGCACTCATCGAACTTGACGGCAGACCCGCCGCAGACGTATACAGCGCAGAACTTGGCATTCCCCGTGATAAAATCGTTGACAACGTACTGGTCAATCCTATGGGACGTGCGGTGGGCAATCAGGTTTTTATCTCTTCCATGAACGGAATGGATACAGACGGCACACTGACCAACTACAAACGAATCAATAAAAACGACTGCATTTATTTCTTAAGCCTCGGTGACTACAAAAGCAACAGAACAGCAGACACGCCAGCAGATCCAGCAGGACGCATCCCATATTTCCCTGGTTTTATCCATTGACTGTATCTACCGGTATCTGCTCTACGAAAAAAAGAGGGATATTTTTCTACATATGCAAAAGACATGGCAGTTCTCGGACCACACCTTGGCATTGTCGGCGGTGGCGAACAGTATAATAACCAGCATGTAAACCAGACGATGGTCTGCGTGGTATTTGAATAGGAGGAACCTTTTATGTTTGGAAAAAAAAAAAACCACAGGAACCGCAACACCTGTTCCACAGGTTTCCAATAAAAAAGAAAATAGAAGACTGTCTGACATCCATGTCTTTTTCTCAGCCATTTTGTCATTGACAAAAAAAGGAATCTCTCGTTGAAGAAGAAATCAAGACCGTGCGTGAGATTGATAAAGTAAAAGACTCTTACACCGACGTGATTGAACACAATGCCTCGATCCGCGAAGCTGTTGATTCCCTGCAAAAAGAATTCGGGGAAAATCGGAGAAATTTCCAGACAATTTACAGATGTAATCACCGGTGTGACCAGCGTATCCGATGATGCCATGCAGGATATCCGTGATCTGAAAGAAAGCTCTGCCAAAGTGGAAACGCAGTTCGCAGAGATTCATAAAATCTACGATGAATTTCAGGCCGCTTTGATGAAATCCATGCAACCATGCAAAACATTGTCGGCATTGCAAACCAGACCAACCTGCTGGCATTAAATGCTTCCATCGAAGCGGCTTCCGTGCCGGTGAACACGGAAAAGGATTTGCCGTTGTTGCAGATGAAGTCACAAAACTTTCCATTGGCATCAAAGAACTGGTGGGTGATGTAAACAAAAGTATGGAAGGTTTGCAGACAAGCTCCGAAAATCTGACGCATTCTCTGCTGGATGTACAGGATGCACTGGATGCTTCCCGCACACAGATGGACACAACCGAAAATATCTTTTCCCATATCAATGATTCTGTGTCCGGCGTAGAAAATGTTCACCGCGGCATCAATGAGGTTGTGGAAAACTGCAGCGGACAGGTGGATCAGCTCCGGGAAGACATGGAAGCCCATGAAACCCGTTATGCCCAGGTTCAGTCCGATATTGACGGCTTAAAGAGCCTGATGACAGAAAAGGGATTTATCTATGAGGACATTTCCAATATGATGGAACAGGCTGATCCATTGATCGAAAATATCAAAACGGAATTAAACAAATAAATCTCATGATTCCCCATCTTCTGCCCAGAGCCGTGCGCACCGCACGGCTCTCTGCCATCCCCTGAGCAGCTTTTTGCGCTCCCCTGAGTCCATTACCGGTTCAAACCTTCGTCCCAGCTGCCAGTTTTCCCGGATTTCATCCCTGTCTTTCCAGTAACCTGCCGCAAGTCCTGCCAGATATGCCGCTCCGAGTGCTGTTGTCTCAATACATTCCGGTCGAAGTACTGCCGCATCAATGATATCTGCCTGAAACTGTACAAGCATGTTATTTGCACTGGCTCCTCCGTCCACACGCAGACCGTTCAGCGTCACGCCGGCATCCTCTTCCATGGCGTGAATGACATCTTTCGCCTGATAGGCAATAGACTCTAATGTCGCACGGATAAAATGTTCCTTTTTGCATCCCCGTGTCAGCCCGACAATCGTTCCGCGCGCATACGGATTCCAATACGGTGCCCCCATGCCGGCAAATGCAGGAACAATATAAACACCATTGGAATCCGGGACTCTCTTGGCATATTCCTCGGACTGTCCTGCGGTACGGATCATACGCATCCCGTCCCTCAGCCACTGGATGGCCGCCCCTGCCACAAAAACACTTCCCTCAAGTGCATATTCCACTTCCCCTGCAGTACTCGCAGCAATGGTTGTAAGCAGTCCATGTCTGGAAATGATCGGTTCCTTTCCGGTATGCATCAAAAGAAAACAACCGGTTCCATAGGTGTTTTTTACATCCCCTTTTTCAAAACAGCACTGTCCGAACAATGCAGACTGCTGGTCTCCTGCCACACCCATCACAGGAATTTTACCGCCAAAAACCTGCTCCTGTGTCTCTCCGAAGAAACCACTCGACGGCCGCACTTCCGGCAGCATTTCTTTGGGAATGCGAAACAGCTCTAATATCTCTTCCTCCCAGCAGCATCTGTGTATGTCAAACAACATGGTTCTTGCCGCATTCGTATAATCCGTGACATGCACCGCCCCTTTGGTCAGATTCCAGATCAGCCATGTATCCACCGTGCCAAACAAAAGTTCCCCTTTTTCTGCCGCCTCACGCGCGCCTTTCACATGATCAAGAATCCATGCGATCTTGCTTGCGGAAAAATAAGCATCCGGCACCAGGCCTGTCCGCTTCTGCAGCATCGATTCCATATCCTTTTTTTCTTTCAGTTCATCAATCTGTTCTGCCGTGCGCCGGCACTGCCAGACGATCGCATTGTATACGGGTTCCCCGGTCTTTTTATCCCAGACGATTGTGGTTTCGCGCTGGTTTTTGTGATGCCAATGGCACGGATATTTTTGGATGATGCCCCGATATTCGCCATTGCCTCTATGGCAACCGACATCTGGGAGGGACCAGATTTCCCTCGGATTCTGCTCTACCCAGCCCGGCTGCGGGTAAATCTGTGTAAATTCTTTCTGTGCCATCGTGACGATTTTTCCTGCATGATCAAACAGGATACAACGGGAACTTGTCGTTCCCTGATCCAGTGCCATAATATATTCTTTCATAATCTGTAATCCCCCATATGATTTTTCCTATAGCTTTTCTTTTTCCTATTTTACTGCATATTCCCATTTATCACCAGTTCATTTTCTCGTCAATTGTGGTTTTAACAACATATTTTCCATTTGCTTTCTGATAAATTACTTCTTGCTTACAAAATAAAATCAAAGGAGTATCTTATTATGGAACATAAAATGTTTTGCTATCAGTGTCAGGAAACCGCAGGATGCAGCGGCTGTACCCAGATGGGTGTCTGCGGCAAAAAAGCCGGAAGTAGCAGCTATGCAGGATCTGCTCGTCTATGTGAGCAAGGGATTATCCGCGGTCACAACCCAGCTGCGCAAAGAAGGAACAAAGGTTTCAGAAGAAACCAACCACTTGATCACCTGGAATCTGTTTACCACCATCACAAATGCCAACTTCGACAATGAGGCGATCATCGCACGGATTCATAACACTCTGTCCGTGCGCCGCACACTCATTTTACAGGTAAAAAGATACCTCAGGTCTGCCGGAAGCTGCTTTCTGGGATATAAAAACAAAAGATGGCTCTGACGCATCGGATGATGTGCTCTTTGCCAAGGCAAAAGAGGCAGGGGTTCTCTCCACAAAAGACGAGGACATCCGCAGTCTGCGTGAACTGATCACTTACGGATTAAAAAGGTTTGTCCGCTTACTCCAAGCACGCCAATGTACTGCTTTCGGATGATCCGGAAATTGATGCCTTCCTGCAGCGGGCACTCGCTGCAACACTGGATGATTCCCTCACAGCCGATGACCTGGTCGCACTCACACTGGAAACCGGAAACTATGGTGTCAGAGGCATGGCGATGCTCGATACTGCAAATACCGGTGCCTATGGCAATCCTGAAATTACCAGAGTGAATATCGGTGTGGGAAAAAATCCGGGAATTCTTGTCTCCGGTCATGATTTAAAAGATCTGGAAATGCTTCTGGAACAGACACAGGGAACCGGTGTAGATGTGTATACACACTCAGAAATGCTTCCTGCCCACTACTACCCGGCATTCAAAAAAATATCCGAACTTTGTCGGAAATTACGGAAATGCATGGTGGAAACAAAAAGAAGAATTTGAACGTTTCCACAGACCAATTCTGATGACGACCAACTGTATTGTTCCACCAAAGGACAGCTACAAAGACCGGCTGTACACCACCGGTGCTGCCGGCTATCCGAGATGCACACACATTGATGGCGAAATCGGTGCACAGAAGGATTTCTCGGCACTGATCGAACAGGGCGAAACACTGTTCTGCTCCGGAAGAACTCGAGCACGGTGAAATCATTGGTGGCTTTGCCCACAATCAGGTACTTACACTTGCCAGCCAGATTGTTGAGGCCGTCAACTCCGGCGCGATCAAAAAATTTGTCGTCATGGCAGGATGCGATGGACGGGCAAACTCCCGCAATTACTATACGGATTTTGCCAGAGCACTTCCAAAAGATGCGGTTATTTTGACTGCCGGCTGTGCCAAATATAAATATAACAAACTAAATCTCGGCGATATCAACGGAATACCGCGTGTCCTTGATGCCGGACAGTGTAACGACTCCTACTCTCTGGCTGTGATTGCCCTGAAACTGAAGGAAGTATTCGGTCTCGATGATATCAACGATCTGCCGATTGTCTACAACATTGCATGGCATGAGCAAAAAGCAGTGATTGTGCTGCTGACACTGTTGGCACTGGGTGTAAAAAAATATCCACCTGGAACCGACCCTTCCGGCATTTCTTTCCCCGAATGTGGCAAAGATCCTCACGGACACGTTTGGCATTGCCGGAATTGGTACCGTAGAAGATGATTTAAAACTGTCTTTTGGCAAATAATCCACAAAGTCTGTTTTTTGTCTGTTTTCCTTTGACAAACGGTATTTATGAGAGGTATGATTATTATACAATTTAACGATTTTGCATATTTGGCAGAAGGAGAACATTACATGAACGAAAAACAGTATTTACGAGCCAACAAGCGGGTATTTCTCGCTATCACCATTATCTTTGCCTATATCACGCTGACCATGCTTGCTGCACTGGCGGCCAGCCACGGGGAACCACTTTGTCCGGATTATGATCCAGTGTCTGGTTTCGGTCGGTGTGATTATCATTTCCGCATTGGGCTATCTGACCCGAAAGAAAACGCACACCTGTGCCATCATCCTGACAACCGCCATGATGGTCGGTTATGCAGCTGTTGCTTTACTAAATACCACGGAAGGGACATGGGCTTACGCGCTTCCCCTCATTATTGCCGCCATGGTTTATCTGAATGAACGGCTTATGAAAATAATAAACAGCGTATTTCTGCTGGTAAATATCGTTCGTCTGATGCTCAGTTTTGCCCCACACGCATCTGCTGCACTGGCCAACAAGGTGCTGGCACTGTTTGTCCTGCTTCTTGTTGCATACGCTTCTATCAGTATTACACGGATGCTTGTGCTTTTCTTTGATGAAAACATGACGGAAATTACAGAAGCTGCGGATAAGCAGAAGAAAAAAACCACGATCAGATGCTTCTCGTTGCCGAAAATATTTCCCGGCATTTTGAAGAAGCAATGACTGTGCTTGACAGTTTGGAAAACAGTATTGAGGTCAGCCACAGTTCTATTCAGGAAATTGCAGACAGCACCGAAAGCACCGCTGAAGCCATCCAGAAACAGGCGGTTATGTGTTCCAATATTCAGGGCAACACCGATGCGGCAGAAGCCGGCATCCACCAGATGATTGAAGCCGCACATGAAAACGGATGCTACTGTAAAATCCGGTGCACAGGTCGTCCTGGAATTAAAGGAACAGGCACAGAACGTGGAAGAAGCCAGCAATATCACGGTACAGGTCATCCAGAGCCTGACTTCAAAAAGTCGAGGATGTCCAGAGCTTTGTCGGATCCATTATTGAAATTTCCAACCAGACAAATCTGCTTGCCTTAAATGCTTCCATTGAGGCTGCGCGTGCCGGGGAAGCCGGAAAAGGGTTTGCTGTGGTGGCCGATGAAATCCGCCAGCTTTCCGAACAGACAAAAAATGCCTCTGCCAACATTACAGAAATTATCGACAAATTAAACGATGACACAAAACGTGCCAACGAAAGTATCGAAAACTCAGTTGCTTCCGTAGAAAAGCAGAACGAACTGATTGAGAATACACGGGAGAAATTCGGCAATGTCGGTGAAACCGTTGAACGCCTGATGGAAGATATCCATACGGCAGAAGAAAATATCCAGAAAATCCTTGATGCCACGAATGTTATTTCCGATAATATTACCCACCTCTCCGCCACCGGTGAGGAAGTGGCTGACTCTTCCACCGAAGGGCTGCGTATGGCAGATTCCACGGTGGACAATATGAAGGGCTGTAAAAAGTTCTGGAGAATATTTACATGCTTGCAGAAGATATGAAAGATTCCGTAGAGCACAAAGAACTCGGATAACTCTGTCTGACAAAAAGCCGGACGCCGTTTACACAACGTCCGGCTTTTTTAATGTTTACAGAAAATACAAAAGTGACAGGCAAACGGCCATGCCAAGGAATGCCATCCGGTACAACAGCACATTCGCACACCGGATATCTTCCGGTTTCACCGGACGCAGGGCATCCCCTATCGTCGGTTTCTTTACAGTCTTTCCAAAATAACTGGCATCCCCTGCCAGCTGGATGCCAAGGCTTCCCGCACAGGCACTCTCGGTCTGCGCAGAATTCGGGCTGGCATGTTTCCGGCTGTCCCTTCTCCAGATCTTCCATGCCCCCGGTCCCGCTAAAACGCTTCCCCGGAAGGAAGCTTGCCACGATCATAAGCAGTGCCGCCACGCGGGATGGGATGAAATTTACCACATCATCCAGCTTTGCCGCAAATCTTCCAAAATACAGGTTCTTTTTCATTCTTATATCCCACCATGGAATCCATGGTATTCACCGCCTTATAGGCAAATCCAAGCACCGATTGCCGACTGCCAGATAAATCATCGGCGCAATCACACCGTCGGATGCATTTTCCGCAACGGTCTCAATTGCTGCCTTTGCCACACCTGTTTCATCCAGTTGTTCCGTATCACGCCCAACGATCATGGACACTGCCTTTCGCGCTGCCGGCAGATTCTGCTTTTGCAGCTGCTCATATACCTTCATGCTTTCCACTTTCAGACACTTTGTAGCAAGAATCTGATAGGTCATAATGGCTTCCACGGCACAGCCAATCGCCGGATGCAGCCCGTATGCCCCCTCAAGGATAACGGCGGTTACACCGGTTGTCCATGCGATAACAATCACAACCATCGCAAACCCGCGCAGAAATTTTTTTGTGTCTGACAGTTCCTTTTTTATTCAGTTTTTCCAGTGATGCGATCAGATTACCAATCAGACGGATCGGATGGGGCAGCCAGTGCGGATCGCCAAACAACAGATCCAGCACAAACCCAAGAAACATCGCAAAGAAATGATAACTCATACTTTTTCTTTTAACTCCATTTTATTCTCTTGTAAGGACAGGCGCAGATGATAGCCCTCGGCATTTTTTACCTGATACGAAAAATAATCACCGCCACAGTAGTGCGAAAGCAGCGCCATGATCGTACCCCCGTGAACCACAGCCGCCACCGGAAGCGGCTCCTGTATCATACCGTTGTCTTCCGTTTCCCGGCACTTTGGACACGCTCTGTATGCCAGCTGCTGCCGGATCTGTTCCATAACCAGCTCCATCCCATCCACACATCTTGCGATAAAAGCCTCCCGGCTCTCACCCTCCCGGAAATGCCAGCGTTCCACCACTGTCAATCCATGCCTGATAGCGCGGATCTCCATTCAGCTGTGCATAATTCTTTCCTTCAAATTCTCCAAAATCCATTTCACGCCATGGATCAATTTCGATCTGTGGAATTTGCGGAAATAAAATTTCTGCGGTCTGCCGGCAGCGAAGCATGGGACTTACAAATACATATGGCATATCCCATGTCCTGCATACCTGTGCCCATTGGTCTTTTTCCTTTTCTCCAGCTGCTGTCTGCCGTCCTCCGAAAGCGGTTCATCCGTCTGTCTGCCAATATACCGGTGTTCTACATTTCCCAGCGTCATTCCATGCCGGATTAGATACAGTTCTATTTGATTCTCTGTCCAATTCCACATACAATCCGTTCCACCCTTTCTGCTTTTGCTGCAATTTCACAAAGCAGCCGTCCCAGCCGCTCACGATATTCCCTGCTCGAACGAATCAAGCGGCACAATTCCATTGCCTACTTCATCGCCAGATAATTACTGTATCCGGATGTTTTTCCAGATAAGCCATACTTTCTGCTTCCGGGGATAGAGACTTGGGGCACTTTCCTGCAATTTCTCTCGAAACCATTCTTCAAAATTGTCCCAGATCCGTGCTTCCTCGATGCCCCGCACCTGTGTTACATATGCTTTTTTTCCCTGAGCAGTGCCGCCAATGTATAATTCCATTAATGTACTCCCCTATTGCTTGATATTTTATATTACCACGTTTCGACAAATTTATCTATTTATGCTATATTAGCGGCAATTAACCTGAATGGATGCTCGACCATACAAAATGAGAAGAACCCCCAGTAGCGGCAACTACTGGGGGTTCGTTTTTGGTGTACTTGTAAAAAAGTATCGCCTCATTCTTTGTTGATTGCATTATATCATACACAATCATCAATTTCAAGTATACCCCAATTCATCATCCTTCTTGCACCAGTAGCGCGACTTTTTCAAATCAACACTGACACGGCTGCCGCCACCGCCATTGCCCCTCACACAGCGTCAGAAAATATCCCGCCGTATCTCCGGTGATTCCGCCAAATTCCCTGTAACTGCGCCAGCGATAGTAACCGAACACTGCAAATGCCGCCGCCACCGCCAGAATTCCCGCCAGAAGCGAAAGCCAGAGCATAAACAGTACACACAACAACGTCTGTGCATAAAGTGCCCCTTTTACCCCACGCTCATGTGCGGTACTCGCAAAATGATAGAGCATCCCATCCGTTTTTGCGGAACGGAAGGAGACCACGCTCAGGCCACTCAGACAGCGGGACAGGAAAAATCCACAGCAAAACACTTCCAGCGCACGGTAATCCACAATCTGGGAAAGAGCCGCCACATAAATCAACCCGAATTCCGCCAGCTTGATCACGGAAAAAGCTCCAATGTGGGAATCCTTTAAAATTTCCAGTTTTCGCTCCCTGGGCTGATACGAATGCAATGCATCCATGGTATCCATAAACCCATCCACATGGAAAAGCCCCCCAGTGATAATAAGCGGGAGCGCAGCTGATATCAGAATAAATGCAAGCGTACTGATTCCCAATAACGCAGACAATCGAAACCATCCCCATAGGATAGCACCGATCACTGCCCCGATCCACGGGAAAAAGCACATGCTGTAACGCATGTCTTCCTCTTTCCACTCAAACTGTGGCATCGGAATTTTTGAATAGGTGGAAAACGCCACCGCGATTCCTCTAATGATGTGCATAACCTGCTTCCTTTCTCTCTTTTACCGGAACCGGAATCCCGACAACGACTTCGGTCACCGTATCCGCCAACGCCGCCACTCCCGTATTGATGCGTCCGAGTGCACGGATATATGCCTGCGTTGTCGCATCATAGGAAATGCCATCCTCAAACACGTTATTACTGACAATCACCAACTCGTCCACTTTTGCGGAAAGGCTTTTGATTCCCTGCAATATGTGTCCGACAACCACATCTTCCGAAACGATGTCCGCACCGGAAAACATTTCATTTGCAACCAGATTGGACATACATTCCAGCAGGGCACAGCGAGGACGTTCCGTAACATTTTGTCCTGCGCGATCCGGTGGTTCCATGGCTTGCTGTGCTCTTTTCGAAAAATCTACTTCCCCGATATCCCGCGGCTGTTCAATCGTAACAAATCCTTTTTCCCGCGCGAAGTCTCCGGTGTCTTGCAACTTTTTTTTTTTCGCCCTCCGCATCATACACCTGCATGGTTGCGATATAATATTTATTCGTTTTTCCATCCAGCAGATGCTCTGCGTAAGCCGATTTTCCGCTGCCGCTTCCGCCCAAAACCAAAGTGATCATTCTGTTTCCCCCATACCGCTCGTACTGCGCAATTTCCATCGTATCAAATGTTGTCTGATCCTCGTAGAGTGCCAGTGCCAGATCCAGAAGGGAAAACAGCATCACGGCTCCTGTGCCTTCCCCAAGCCCCAGTCCTGCATCAATAACCGGATGAAGGTTCAATTCCTCCGCGATCCATTTTGCCGCGGGTTCCTTGCTCAGATGGCTCGGCAGAACAAATTCCCGCACACCCGGCACGATCCGCTCCGCCACCAATGCCGCGACCGATGAGATCAGCCCATCCAGAACGACCGGCACATGATACAGTGCTCCGCCGATGCATACACCTGCCATTCCCGCGATATCCAGACCGCCGAATGCCGCCAGCATGGAAAGTGCATGCGCTGACCGGATCTCTTTTTCATATTTCTCCAGTGCCTGCGCAATGACCTGCTGCTTGCGCAACAGCCCCGCGTCGTTTAATCCGGCACCACGTCCAGTCACTTCTTCTGCTGTGCGTCCAGTCAGTGCCGCCACAAGCATGCTGCTCGTCGTCGTATTTCCGATTCCCATCTCTCCGGTACCGATCAGCTGATAGCCTTTGTCTTTGCACTCCCCGGACCAGATCAATTCCCACAGACAATGCCTGCAACGCTTCTTCCTCTGTCATTGCAGGTTCCTGCAGAAAATCGCGCGTGCCCTGCATCACTTTGCAGTCGCGCACCCCCGGCAGCGTTTCTTTTGTGTTGATTCCAATATCGACCGGGATCACATCCACACCGGCGCGGCGCGCCATTTTGCCAACCGAGCTTGCCTGCTGCCCCATAAATCCTGCAACCACCGCGGTCACTTCCTGTCCGGACTGGCTGACTCCTTCTGCGACAACACCATTATCTGCGCACATGGTGAGGATCACTTTTTTTTTCAATGGAAAGACTGCTGCTTCCTGTGATTGCGCCGATCTGTGCAAACATTGTCTCAAACTGCCCCAGACCATCCAACGGTTTGGCAATTTTGTCCCAGCTTGCTTTTTACCTGCGCGTAGATCTGTGCGTCCGGTGGAATGATTTTAAGTTTCTCCATTTCTTTTCCTGTAATCAAATATTTTCTCCTGTTGCAATTGTAAATTGCGCAAATGCAATTCCCTGTTTCTTGCTTCTTTCAGCCATGAAATGTATGATAAGAAAAAAGGGAGGTGCTGATATGAATAAAACCAAAATTGATAATCAAACTATCGCTCACATTCTTCTTGATTTAAGACAAAAACATCATCTTTCCCAGGAACAGCTTGCTCAAACATTAGGCGTTACTCGTCAGGCCGTATCGCGATGGGAAATGGGAATCTCTGTTCCAAACATCCATACCCTGCTCTTAATCAGTGAGCAATTCCATGTTCCAATTGACACAATGCTCAAAAAACCAGATGCTTCAGCAGAAAACCAAAATAAAAATCCAAAATCCTGCTAAAAAGAACTCCCTTTATTTTTTATGACCATAACCGGAATTTTCCTGTTGTGTGTGCTTCCATTTCTGAGTCAATGGGAACAATTCAAATATATGGATCTCTATGGTTGTGCATATACCGATTCCTATCACTATATTTTCGAATACCCACTGTCCATTCTTCTGGTATTATCCATTGTCCTGATTTGTGTCGGGATCTATAACATTGTAAAAATCAAGAGGAAATCCGGCTCTCCTGCAAAATAGAGTATACATACTCCATATCCAGATGCTCCCCGCAATCCCTGTGCGAGCTTGTTATACTGCTGTTCCTTAAATGCATGATAATCACCGCCAGCCTCCGGTTTCCATGACACCCTTTTTTTTATCGGCCAATGCCTGTACTATGCGCACGGCAATGTCTCCATCGTCAAAAATGCCGTGCACATAACTGCCGTATACGCCGGGTGCTTCGCTGCCTTTTTCCATGCGCTGTACCCCGTCGGTTCTGCCATCTGCCAGCTGTACCAGTGGCATCTGATGTTCCCCGGTGGAAACCGTTGTCTTTCCCATATGAATCTCATAGCCGGAAAATTCCAATCCGGAAAGTGTGGAAAAAATACCGGTCACATTTTCAAATTTTCCACGTGTCTGCGTACGCATTTTTTTTCCGGCATCAGGGTCGTGTCGGTGTCGATCAGTTCCATACCACGCAGCGGTTCGCGTAGCGAATTCTCATCCGCTGCGTGCGATTTGCCGCCGAGTCTCACGAGGGGGCAGTTCCATACCACGCAAGGGTAGTGCCCCGTCGCGCTTTATGCGCTCCACGGCAATTGTATCCGGCTCATGAGAAATTGCTTCGCAATGAGCCGGATAGAGCGGTTCGCGTAGCGAATTCTCATTCTCTACCCCATGTGGGTCCGAAATGGTACGCCCCAGCATCTGATAGCCACCGCAGATCCCCCAGACCGGGATATGCACCGCCAGCTTTTTGACCGCGGCTTCCAGACCGTTCTGCCGCATCCAGCGCAGATCACCCATCGTATTTTTGCTGCCCGGCAGAAAAATCATATCCGGCTGTCCCAGTTCCTGCACCGAAGAAACATAGCGCACGGACACACCCTCCAGCCGTTCAAACACGTTAAAATCCGTAAAATTGAGATCCGCGGAAAACGGATCACTGCCAGATCTATCACGCCTACATCATGGTTGTCCAACTGACCGCTCAGACTGTCCTCATCCTCAATGGAAAGATGCATATATGGAACTACTCCGGCAACCTTCACGCCGCCGCGTTCCTCCAGCATCTCCACTCCCGGATCAAGGATCGTCTTGTCCCCCGCGGAATTTATTAATAATCAGACCCTTCACACGGGCTTTTTCATCCTCTTCTAAAAGTATCAAAGTTCCCAAAAGCTGCGCAAACACGCCGCCACGGTCGATATCCCCCACCAGAAGCACCGGTGCATCGACCAGTTTTGCCAGCCCCATATTGACAATATCATCCGATTTCAGATTGATCTCTGCCGGGCTGCCCGCGCCCTCAATCACAATGATGTCTGCCTGCTTTTTCCAACTCCGAAAAAGCCTCGCAGATCGTCGGAATCAGCTTTTTCTTATACGCAAAATAATCCCGCGCCCGCATATTTCCGAGCACCTCACCCTTTACGATCACCTGTGATCCGACATCATTGGTCGGTTTCAACAGGATGGGATTCATAAGCACGGAAGGCTTCACACCCGCCGCCGCTTCCGCCTGCATGACCTGCGCGCGCCCCATCTCCAGACCGTCTTCGGTGATGTAGGAGTTGAGTGCCATATTCTGTGATTTAAACGGTGCCACGCGATAGCCATCCTGCGCAAAAAATACGGCAAAGTCCTGCAACGATCAGGCTTTTTCCGGCATTTGACATCGTGCCCTGCACCATGATTACTTTTTGCCATGTTTGTTTTCCTTCCTGCTAACCAGCAATCACAACCCTGCAATCCTTCTTGAAGCATGCAATTCCATATTTGATAAAATTACGCATTCCGTCCTGCTTCAGCTTATCGACATATGATTTTTCTTCCATCTGTTTCAAAGCTTCGGCACATGCAGCATCCAGATCTCCATTCCCGGCATATTTCAGTTCTATCACAATTCCTGTTCTGTTGTTCGGCACCTCAACAAGAATATCGCTGTAGCCGGTTCCTGACTCTGCATTTGACTTTATAAGCCAGTTTGCTTTATATCCCAAAAGCCCAAGTAAAAATGCCATGGTAAAAATTTTCTTTCTTTTTTTCCTTTGCAACTGCTGTATCACGTATGCTTATGGTATTCCAAAGATATTCTCCAAAGAGCTGCTCTATTTTTTCTGTATTTTTTTCTAAAAACGCATTGCAGAATTCTTCCAGTCTCTTACCGTCATTCGCGGACGTATCCCGGAACCATTCCCTAATTTTCTTGATAAAAAGATTTTTTATCTCTTTATTGGGAATTGCCAAACGTATCTTTCCATCCGCTGTACACCCCTGTTTTGTCAGATATCCGGTCGTAAAAAGTACGCTCCACAGATTTCCAATGTTTTTATCAAGCTCATCATACGTAAGTTCCTGTGAAAGTTCCTTTTCAATACACTCTCCCGCGATCAGACGCTCAATTTCATCCTTGGTCTGCACATCCGCCTTATCGATCAATCTGCGGACGATCGCATTTCCACTCGAATTAGACCAATAATCCTGTGGTTCGACCGTTTGATCATAGTTAAGTTCATCCACATAATTTATGACATCCCATGGACAGTACACATCCGCATTTCCAAAGTGATAGCCATCATACCATTCCTTTGTTTCCGGAAAATGTGAAGCCAGACCATACGACGCAAGGAGGTTTTTACCTCATCATCTGTGAATCCAAACTGTTCATCAAATCTGGAATCCATAATAGAAAGTACCTTAAAATTATTCAATCCTGTAAAAATGCTTTCTTTCGATACACGCAGACATCCAGTTAGAAATGCAAACTGTAAATAATCATTCGTCTTTAATGCCTGACCAAAAAAGACCTCTGATCAGAGAAACCATTTCACGGTAATATCCATTCTGATATGCTTTATCCAAAGGAACATCATACTCATCTATGATAATTACTGCCTTTTTCCCGTGATGTTTATATAAAAGCTGTGACAGTTTCCGGATGCTGTCTTTTTATATTCTCGTCCGTACCTGTAAGCATTTTAGCAAAATATGCCTTATCCTCGTCCGTAAGTGCATCACTTGTTTTGAGATAATAATGCCGATTCCATTTCATTGGCAAGAATCGTGCCGAGCATCCTCTTCGCATCCGCAAATGTCAGACCCTCCACTCCTTTGAGCGTGAGAAATATCACTGGATACTTTCCCCATGTACGCATCGCATAGTTCTTTATTCTTTGCAATATATAAGCCTTCAAACAGTGCAGCATCTGCACCGATTTCAAAAAAAACTTTTCAGCATGCTCATATTCAATGTCTTGCCAAAACGTCGCGGACGGGTGAACAGTGTTACTTCCCCCAATTCATCAGAATCTGTTCTATGAGATTTGTCTTGTCAATGTAATAAAATCCGTTCCTGCGTATTTTTTCAAAACTATCAATTCCTACCGGTAATTTCAAAGTATTTACCATATGAGCCTCCAACAAACAGATCATTTTGTCATATTTACATATAGTATAACTGATTGACCGGGTAATTACAATTTCCTTTCATTAAACGGTCACCGAAATACACTGGTCATGATTTACTCTCCATTCAAAAAACATTTTCTTGAAAAGATCCCCATGTTCCGTTAAGATGATATTGTAAAGAAAAACAATATATCAGGGAGGTAGTTATGAACTATACAATTGAAGGGGCACCATTGCCTGTCGTAATCTGCAACTTAGAGGGTGGCGAAACCATGCTCACGGAGAAAGGGCGCAATGTCGTGGATGTCCCCAAATATGAAAATGGAAACCACAACAGGCGGCGGAATCGGAAAAATGTTCGGTCGTGCTTTTTCCGGTGAAAGCATGTTTATCAACCGTTACACCGCACAGGGCGGCACCGGACTGATCGCATTTGCATCCAGCTTTCCCGGAGATATCCGTGCATTTGAAATTGCACCAGGGCAGGAGATTGTCGCCCAGAAAAGTGCCTTTCTCGCATCGACCGCTGGTGTGGAAATGTCGGTTTTCTTCCAGAAGCGTATTTCCAGTGGCTTCTTCGGTGGAGAAGGATTTATCATGCAGCGTCTGTCTGGAAACGGCACCGTCTTTCTTGAATTTGACGGACACATCAAAGAATATGAACTCGCACCGGGACAACAGATTGTCGTCGATACCGGATACCTCGCAGCAATGACAGCCGGATGTTCCATCGATATCCAGACTGTACCGGGTGTCAAAAATATGCTCTTTGGTGGGGAAGGGATCTTTAATACCGTCATCACCGGACCGGGACGCGTATGGTTGCAGAGTATGCCGGTCGCACAGCTCGCTGGAGCGATCAGCCCGTTTATTCCAAATAAAAATTAATCATTTTCGAAAAAAATCCCGGAGCCATTTCCCATGCTCCGGGATTTCATTTTATATCATTTTTCAAATTTTCCGAATCTCAAAACTGTTTTTTCCACGGGTTTTTACCTCATATAATACACTGTCTGCTTCCTTAAACAGTTTTTCATAAGGAACTTTCTCCGTCATATACACAGCACCCAGGCTGATGGACAGCGGCACTGATCCCTCTGCATTTCCTCCACCAGACCATATCGATTATACAAACCGGTCAGTGCATCAGTCTTTGCCAGACGGTCCCGGTCTCTCATGATAAGCAACACAACAACTACAATGTGGAAATGAGCCGGGTATCGACATCTTTATAAAATACAAAACAGAAATTGCCATTTCTTGCCAGCGGAACCGTGGTCAGATGGGTAAATCCCTGCTTCTGAATATAGTAATTCACACTGTAATAATCGGCTACCGTAAAATCTGCCCGCAAATTACTCATCCTTCTTTTTGCAGCCTTACCGCGCTTCATATGCCCTGGATACACGCTTATACTCTGCCGGTTCCGTAATCTGTTCCACAACGATATCTCCGTCTTCCGCATCACGGTATCGATACAGATACACACCTTCCTGAATCTCATCCTCCTCTATGAGAGACACTGCCATATAGTGCTTCTCTTCAACGGTAAAGGTATCCATGATGGCAAACTCTTTTTCCGTCCCATCCGAAACCGGAATACGGATTACTTCATACTCTTCCATAATATCTCTCCTTTATCGTGGTACTTTCGTAAACAGTGCAAAGGCATTTTCCCGTGTGGTCTGCTCGACTTCCTCCACAGAAACGCCTTTGATCTCCGCAATTTTTGCAATCACATACGGAATATTCCGTGAATCATTGCGCGTTCCCCGGTGTGGTTCCGGCGCCATATACGGGCAGTCGGTTTCGAGCACTATGCTCGAAAGAGGAATCGTTTCCACGGTCTTTACCAGCTTTTGGCATTTTTTAAAAGTCACAACACCGCCTACACCGATGAAATATCCCATCTTTACATATTCCTGTGCCATCTCCGGCGAATAGGAATAACAGTGGATCACGCCCTTTATGCCATCCTCATATGCCTTTTCCATGATCTGCATGGTATCTTCTGCTGCATCTCTGGAATGGATGATCACCGGAAGATCTGCCTGTTGTGCCAGTGCAAGCTGCCGTACAAACCAATACCTCTGCTTCGCCTGTATCTCCGGTTCCTTATCCCAGTAATAATCCAGTCCGATCTCTCCCACCGCAACTGTCTTTTTGCAGCGTTGTCTGCTGTCTGAGCCATGCATACGTGTCCTCATTTAAATCATCCACGTCACTGGGATGTACGCCCACCGCAGCATAAAGAAAAGGGTATTCCTGCGCCAGCGAAAGTGTTGTCTTTGTCGTCGCAATGGAAGACCCTACATTAATAACCGGCGAAATGCCGCGCTGCGGTAATTCCGCAAGCAGCATCTCCCATTCGTATCAAATTTTGCATCATCATAATGTGCATGTGTCTCAAATATCATAAGAAGTGCCTTTCTATCAGATCAAGTTCCTCCATGATGATACAGTTTGGAAGTGTATCCGAAGCCACCATGCCCCGCACCTGGGCATAATCCATCCAGCGCACACTCTCAATTTCTTCGGTCTGCAGTTCAAATTCCTCTGCTTCCCGATCCAGCCAGAGCAGATAAACATTTGAAATCTGATGATCATGAAATGGCTGTCTGTGAAATTCGCTGTCAACATCCTTATGCACCTGTCCGCAATAAATCAGATCCGACTCCTGCACTGTCACATTTAATTCTTCTTTTCAACTCCCGAATTGCTGAAGGAATGTAATCATCCCCTGCCGGTATATGTCCGGCACTGGAAATATCATAGCAGCCCGGAAATGAATCTTTCTGCATACATCTCTTCTGTAATAAAAAGCTGAATCCGTCCGTTCCTGTTGCGGGCAATCCAGACATGTGCGGTGCGATGCCGCACACCCTCCCGGTGTGCCTCTGCGCGTTCTACGGTTTCACCGGTTGGTGCTCCGGTTTCATCTACAACATCAAGGATTTCCATAATTTATGCCTCCTATTTTTATGCCTCCGACCTTGTTTAACAGATCTCTGCACCGCTTGGCATTGGTTTCTCCGGTGTCATCAGAGAAAGTGTGCCGTTTTCGTCCTCTGCACACAGCAACATGCCCTCGGACAATACTCCGGCGAGTTTTGCAGGTTTTAAGTTCACAAGAACCATAACCTTCTTACCAACCATCTCTTCCGGTGTGTAATCTTTACGGATACCGGATACAATCTGCTTTACGGTGTTTCCGATTTTTACCTGAGAGCAAAGCAGCTTCTTTGACTTTGCAACTGCCTCACAGGAGAGAATCTCTCCCACCTGGAACTGCATCTTCGTAAAATCATCAAATGTGATCTCTTCCTTCGGATCCATATCAATGGCTGCTTCATCTGCGGACTCTCCGCCATTTAATGCTTTCTGCTCTTTTTCGTACTCTTCCTTCTGCTTTGCCTGAATGGCATCCACTTTTGGCTGGATCTCTTTTGCGTCAATTCTTGCAAAAAAGGATCTCCGGAGCATCGGTTACTTTTTGTTCCATCCGGATACAGTCCAAACTGATTGAGTTCATCAAAATCACGCAATGATGTCGATAACTGCGCCACGATTTTTTCTGCGGTTTCCGGAAGGAATGGGTGCAGAAAGACTTGCGCCTATCGTGATGGACTCGGTCAGATTGTAAAGGGCCTCTCAGCCAGACGGTCTTTCTGTGCCTCGTCTTTTTGCCAGTACCCACGGGGTTGTCTCATCAATATATTTATTGCAACGGCGGAACAGTGCAAATACTTCGGAAATTGCATCTGCCACACGAAGTTTTGCCATCTTCTCTACAATACGGTCACGGGTTGCTGTCACAACAGCTTTCAGATCTGCATCCACTTCACCGGTGACTCCTGTGGATGTGACCACACCACCAAAATATTTATTGGTCATGGAAACGGTACGGTTCACCAGATTTCCAAGAATATTTGCCAGGTCAGAATTAAAAACGCTCAATGACCAGATCCCAGGTAATCACGCCATCATTCTCAAACGGCATCTCATGCAATACAAAATAGCGGGTAGCATCTACGCCAAACAGATCTACCATGTCATCCGCATAGATTACATTTCCTTTGGATTTGCTCATCTTATCGCCGCCCTGTAAAAGCCATGGATGACCAAACACCTGTTTTGGCAATGGCAGATCCAATGCCATTAAGAAGATTGGCCAGTAAATCGTATGGAAACGGACGATATCTTTTTTCCGATCAGATGCAGATCAGCCGGCCATAGCTTCTTAAACTGATCTGTGGAACCATCCGGATCATATCCAATCTTTTGTGATATAGTTTGTCAGTGCATCCAGCCAGACATATACGACATGTTTCGGATCAAAATCTACCGGAATTCCCCAGCTGAAACTGGTACGAGATACGCACAGATCCCAGTCCCGGAAGCAGGAAGTTATTCATCATCTCATTCTTACGGGAAACCGGCTGAATGAAGTCCGGATGGGTATTGATATAATCAATGAGCCGGTCTGCATATTTACTCATCTTAAAGAAATAAGCTTCTTCTTTGGCAGGCTGCACTTCCCGTCCACAGTCCGGGCATTTGCCGTCTACAAGCTGGGACTCTGTCCAGAAAGACTCACAAGGTGTGTACAATACATTCCCTCATATGATCCCTTATAAATGTCACCCTGATCATAAAGCTTTTTAAAAATCTTCTTTACACATTTCTCATGATCCTCATCCGTGGTACGGACAAAGTTATCATAAGAAGAATTCACAAGATCCCAGATCCGCTTTACCTCACCGGAAACCTGATCTACAAATTCTTTCGGTGAAATGCCTGCGGCCTCTGCTTTTTCCTGAATCTTCTGTCCGTGTTCATCGGTTCCGGTCTGAAAATAGACATCATAGCCTTCGGCTCTCTTATAACGCGCAATTGCATCCGCAAGAATAATCTCGTACGTGTTTCCGATATGCGGCTTACCTGAAGTATAGGCAATCGCGGTTGTCATATAAAACTTCCCTTTATTTTCTGCCATGTTCTTGGCCTCCTTATCTCACATTCACTCTCCCCATTTTACCGAATTCCACGCCATTTGTAAAGTATCCCCTATTCGTCCGTTTTTCTGTTTATTCAAGAATATTTTTCTTATATGCCAAGAATTTCTTGCTGACCTGTTTTTCCGTAGACTAATATGCTTTTTATCCAGTTTTTTCCAATACAAAACTGCCAAAGATAAATTGAGAAGGAGCACCAACATGAAAAATATACAAATCGGGGCAGCCTTAAAGACGATGCGAAAAAAAATCGTGGCTGGACGATCCATGACGTAGTTGTACAGCTGAATGACCTGTACAATATCGCAGTCGCCGAAAAAACCGTGTACGGATGGGAAAGCGATCAGGCCTATCCCCGCACGGAAACACTGCTGCTGCTCTGTGAACTGTATCAGAGTGACACATTCACCGGAAATCTCCTGCACATCCCTTGCAGACAAATCCTTCCCGATCACTGCAGATGAACGGCATGTCATCGAAATGTATCGCCGGCATCCGGAACTACAAAGTGCTGTAAAACGCGTGCTTGATGTTCCCGTCAAAAACCTTCTGCAAATTAAAGTCCTGATATCCTGTCCCCTGTAAAAACTTCCCTATTTTCCAAAATTCATCCTGTCACAGAAGTTTCTATCTCATGCAGATATAAATCACATAAACCACATATAAAACCAGCATCACAATACCTTCTTTTTTCTGCTGATTTTTTTCTTTTTGTCCATGCAAATCCCCAGATCAACAGGCTCAAAACAATCAGAATCATAATATCTATGATGTTTTCCATCAAAAACGGCATCGGACTGATAACTCCCGCCAGACCAAGTACAAACAGAATATTAAAAATATTGGAGCCTATGGCATTTCCAAGTGCCATATCCACTTCATTTTTGCGAGCTGCAACAACAGATGTCACAAGTTCCGGAAGCGAGGTTCCAATTGAAACAATGGTCAGTCCTACCAGCGTCTGGCTCATTCAATTTTTAATGCAATATTGCTGGCACTGTCTACAACGACATCCCCGCCAATCACAATACCAGCTACACCAACCACAAGGAACAACAGGCTTTTTGGCATCGACATTACTTTCTGTGCCTCTGCCGCTTCAATCTCTTCACTTTGCAGTTGCCCGCCTTCTTTTCCTGCTTTCAATGCCATACGAATCATGGTTCCGATAAATATGGCAAAAAACACCAGAAATACAGCACTGTCAAAACGTCCCAGTTTCATTCCCACACCACCGAGTATCATAAGCAGCAACGCTGCAAACACGGAATATGGGAAATCACGTTTCAATGTAGCTTTCTGTACGGCAACCGGAGTCATTATGGCACAAAAACCGATGACCACCATCATATTAAAAATATTAGACCCGACCACATTACTGATTGCCAGCGTATTCTTATGCTGGATTGCTGCAACAACGGAAACCGCAGTCTCCGGAAGTGAAGTTCCCATGGCAACAATGGTCAGTCCAATAATGATAGCCGGAACATGAAACCGTTTTGCAATACTGGAACTTCCCTCCACAAAAACATCTGCCCCTTTGACCAGTAAGAAAAATCCTGCGATCAAAAAAACAATTGCCAGCGGCATGGAACATGTTGAAATAAATTCTGTCATATCTTTTCCCTCTTTCTGTAAAATAATGTGTTAAAAGGCAATAATGCCCAAGTGCTCCAATAGTATTTTCAAGCCAATAAGTATGAGGATTACCCCACCTGCAATCTCTGCTTTTCTTTTTGTAGCGGGTGCCGAAAAAATTACCGACAACCACTCCGATGACCGATAATACAAATGTCGTGCATCCGATAATCAGACAGGCTTCCATGATGGATACATTTAAAAAGGCAAATGTAATACCGACTGCAAGTGCATCGATACTGGTTGCAACTGCAAGAAGCAGCATTTCTTTGTGATCCAGCGGCAGATCTTTTGCTCCAATTTCCTGCACGTCTTTGTCACGAACCGCTTCAATCACCATCTTGCCACCGATAAACAGCAACAGGAAAAAAAGGCGATCCAGTGATCGACCGAAGTAATGTATTTCTGAAAACGGATTCCCAGTGCCCAGCCGAGAAACGGCATCAGTGCCTGGAAATCCTCCGAAATACAATCCAATCAGAAATGCGTGTTTTTTGTTGATTTTTTCCATGCCAAGACCCTTGCAGACGGATACCGCAAATGCATCCATCGAGAGTCCGACACCAATCAAAAATAACTCGATTACCATTCTTATGTTCTCCTTTTTGTGAGGGGATTCATACCTTGCGCTTCTGTCCTTATATATCAAAAAGAGACCCAATGCGCACCAGCGAAAAGCGCGACTGCAACCACGTTTTTCCGGTGCACATGAGTCTCATTCTTTAAGGCTTGCCAGGTCCAAATGACCGGTATGTTGACAAGTCACACAATGTGCGAACTACTCCCTCACATACTTTTGTCTATGAATTAGGTAAACTATAACAAACGGCCTTGAGTTAGTCAATACGAACTTCTTATTTACTGATGACTTTTGCAAACTTCTTCTTACCACGCTTTACGACCTTTCCTTCTCCGGCAAACTCGTCGAGCGTGTAACTGGTACTGATGTCTGTAACTTTCTCACCGTCCACAGAGACTCCACCCTGCTGTACGGCACGACGTGCATCGGAACGACTCTCACACAGAGAAGCCTTTACAAGAACTGCCATGATATCGAGCTTGTCATTGTACAGATCATCTGCAGTCACTTCAACCGTCGGCATATGTGCAGAAACCCCGCCGCCTGCAAACAGTGCATGGGATGCCTCTTTGGCTTTCTTTGCCTCTTCCTCACCGTGTACCAGTTTGGTCAGCTCATAAGCGAGAATCTCTTTTTTGCTTCATTCAGCTTGGCACCTTCCCATTTGTCCATCTCATCGATCTGCTCCAATGGCAGGAAGGTCAGCATGCGGATGCACTTTAACACATCGGAATCTGCCACATTTCTCCAGTACTGGAAGAAGTCAAACGGAGAAGTCTTGTTCGGATCAAGCCATACGGCACCGGACTGTGTTTTTCCCATCTTCTTTCCCTCAGAGTTTAAAAGCAGATTGATCGTCATGGCATACGCATCTTTTTCCAAGCTTCCGGCGGATCAGTTCCGTACCACCGAGCATGTTGCTCCACTGGTCATCTCCACCGAATTCCATGTTACATCCATATTTCTGGTACAGTGTGTAGAAATCGTAACTCTGCATAATCATGTAATTAAACTCCAGAAAGCTTAATCCTTTTTCCATACGCTGCTTGTAACATTCTGCTGTCAGCATGCGGTTTACGGAAAAATGTGCACCAACATCACGCAGTACATCAATGTAGTTTAAATCCATCAGCCAGTCGGCATTGTTTACCAGCATTGCCTTGCCTTCCCCCGAAATCGATGAAACGGCTCATCTGCTTTTTAAAACAGTCTACGTTGTGCTGAATGGTCTCCGGTGTCATCATCTGACGCATATCGGTACGTCCGGATGGATCACCGATCATGGCTGTACCACCGCCGATCAGCGCGATTGGCTTGTTTCCTGCCATCTGCAGACGTTTCATCAGACACAGTGCCATAAAATGTCCCACATGCAGACTGTCAGCTGTCGGGTCAAAACCGATATAAAATACTGCTTTTCCATTGTTGATGAGTTCCTTGATTTCTTCCTCGTCGGTTACCTGTGCGATCAGACCGCGGGCAACCAGTTCGTCGTAAAGTGTCATTGGGTTTCCTCCCTGTAATTTAACTTTTTGATTTTTCTGGGGCTTTATGTCCCTTTGCTCCATATCTATAAAAATCCAAATAAAAATCCCCTCGTCCTAATTATAAGGACGAGGGGGATCTCGTGTTACCACCTTAATTCGCATGCTGTTCACACAGCCTGCCTCCGCGAGTGCAGCTACACTCCAGTGCGTCTAACGGGCACTACTCCGTTACAGCCTACTTGCCTGCGCGTTCGGTGTAAAGCTCAGGGATGTATTCCCTGCGGTAAGGGGGCCAGCTTGCTGGGGGATTCCTTATCGCCCGGTTTATGTTTGTTCCATAAGCCGTGGCACCCAGCTTGCTGGGGGATTCCTTTATCGCGCCCGGTTTATGTTTGTTCCATAAGCCGTGGCAGGGGGACCCAGCTTGCTGGGGGATTCCTTTATCGCCCGGTTTATGTTTGTTCCATAAGCCGTGGCAACCCAGCCTGCTGGGGGATTCCTTATCGCTCGGTTTATGGCTTTTCCATAAATCCATCTGAGCTTTCCGTGTGCCTCTCATCTACCGGCTGCTTTCTGTTCGTTCCACACATTGGTACTTGTTCCCATCTTCGCTTGTATTCTATAATTATATTATTATAGAAAGACAATCACAGTTTGTCAAACAATTTTTTACTTGCCTTCTTTCGCTTCTGCCGGAACCCAGATTCCCTCTTTCCCCCATGGCTGGATCATAGACAAATACCGCTTCTGTCCATCCTTTAAAAATGTAATCTGTATACCGACCTGTGTTTTATCTGCAGATTCAGATTCTTTTTCCACGGAAACAAGCTTTTTATCCGACGATAAATTCAAAAGCTGCCGGGCTGCATCTGTCGGCTCAAGCAATGCACCAATTGGAACCATATTCTTATTCAGCACCTCACCCATACCGTTTATACAGTAGTCCATCTGCGTATTGCTGATTCCCTGCGCATATGCTGTATCAAACTCATCTGCCGATGCAATTCCATCCGTTTTAGCATCCGAACCGTCAGCAAACTGATTGATTTTTTTCCTGTGTAATCTGAAATTGACCATTTTCCTGTGCATAATGGATATTCTCTATCCACACGCTCACATGCGGATCTGATGACTCCACATAATACAAAATCTCTGCAGTCTGTTCTTCCGTATTGATTTCATGCAGCCAGTAGCCATCCATTTCTTCTCCGGTTCCACCAAAGAAACTGCCAAAGGCTCCCCATGGCCATGGACTCGACCAGCCAAATGACGGTGTATCTCCATCCATCCACAAAATATGTATTTTCTCTAAATTCGACTGTACCTCTTTGGATGTCATCTGCACAATTTTTTCTGTATCCCGGTCGCAAAATGCCTGTGCCCATTCCCTGATATTCTGCTCTATTATCGCAGCTCCTGCATTTTCCTGCACTGGCTGCTGTGTACTATCCACTTTCTCGGTTGTATGCTCTGTTTTTGTCTCCGACGGTTTCTGGTTTGTCAGACAACTTACTGCCACAAGCGCAACCAAAACGGTTGCAATCGCAGCCACCCAGGTATGTGGTTTTTTAAAATTCAACACGTTCTTAATTCTCCTTCCTGCATCTGCCTCTCCAAACGCAACCGGGGCAAATGAATACGGATGCCGCTCCATCGCAAAAGCAAGTAAAGATGCGCTGTATCCTTTTTAATTTGATTTCCAAACTGCGCAAGTACGGCCTCATCACAACTCATCTCCATGTCTCTTGTCATATAGAAAAAAAGCAATCCATGCCAATGGATTCCACCAGTATACAGCCAAAAGTACGAATGCAATCAGCTTCCATAAAGGATCATGTCTGCGGATGTGCCAGCTCTCATGCGCAAGGATGTACTGCTGTTCCTCCTCTTTCATCCGAAACGGAATATAAATCTGCGGGCAGAAAATTCCCAGTACAAACGGTGATGGAATACAGTCACATTCCCAGATCTTTATGGTCCGCCGGACGTTTCCAGATGTTTCATTTACGGTTAAACGTACTGCTGTCCGTACCATACTGCGGCATTTGATATAGGAATACATTCCATATCCTAAAAATAAAAATATCCCGATCAGCCAGACAAAAAACAACACCGCACAAATTTTCTGTGAAGTCGTCATAGCTGCTGTCAAACCAGCTTCAGAAGCTGCATCCCCTGTCACACGTGAACCGGCAGATATCTGCGTCACATTCTGTACTGCCGTTTGCGCATGCACTCCAGATACTCCTGTGTAGTGTGCAATCTCACTCATTTGTGATCTGCTTTTTTACCAGACAAAAAACAGATTAAACAAACTCCATCCTGATGCAATGGGCAAATCAAATAACATACGGATTCCAACAATTGCCCACAATGCATAGGAATATTTTTTGGGACATTTCCGCAAAAGCGCGCGCACTGCAAGCACCGCGAGAATTACAACCGCCACCATGCCATTCCGCTGCAGAAATGCCAGAAAAATTACACTTGCCTTCTCCATTCTCTGCCCCTACCCTTCTTTATGCTCGTCGATCATTTTCTTGAGCAGCTTTGCTTCTTTTTGGAAATTTTCTTTCCTCCAAGAAATGCTGTGATAAACCCTGGCAGTGATCCGTCAAATGTGCGATCCACAAAATAGCGGGATTCCTCTGCCTGCACCTGTTCCTTTGGAATTAAAACGGAAACCGTTGCATCCTCATTGGCAATGTATCCTTTTTTCGCACATTTTCCGTACAACCGTATAAGTCGTGGATTTTTTCCAGCCAAGCTGTTCCTGACATAACTTTACAAGTTCCCCGGAGTTGACGGGGGCATGCTCCCATACGACACACATAAACCGGTAATCACTGTCACATAATTTTATATATTCCATCTTTTTTCTCCTCCATAGGTTTATAGCTATCAACCTGTCTTCAGTTTATTCTTATAAACCTCAAATGTCAAGGTCTATTTTTATAAACTGCGAGAAATGTCAGAAAAATACGATGGAAAATGTTTGAACTCACCTTTTTAAAAAGTTATAATAAACGCAAAAAGGCGATTGTGAAATCGCCCAAAATAAATAACTCAAAAGGAGGACATGTTATCGTGGAAAAAAGTACGTTACATGATTTCCGATGCCGCCGCACTGGCCGGTGTGGAAACCCATGTGTTACGTTACTGGGAAGAAGAACTCGACCTGACCATCCCGCGAAACGAGATGGGACATCGATACTATACACGAGAAAACATACAGGAATTTCAAAAAAATCAAAGAACTAAAAGAAAAAGGATATCAGCTAAAAAGCAATCCGCATGATATTACATAATAAAAAACCGGAAGCTTCCGGTATTTCCTTGCCGGATTCTGTTGCCACTGATCCGTTGCCCACATGTAACCGGGAACATCATCCCACAGCTGCAGCCAAACCGGATCGACAGAACGCCGATAAAACCAACCTGCCTGTAAATACCCTTTCCGCAGAAGAACGCATGGCACAATTTCGGGAGTTGATGAGTGACATTGTAGGGCACGCAATCGCACAGAATAACGAAGCTCTCACACTCGATATCAGCAAAGAAATCCGTGAAACCGTCCTGAAAGAAATGAACTATCTCATCCGGGAACAAAACGATATGACGGAGGAACGCTACCGCCAGTTAAGTGCAGAAATTCGTGGAAAATTGCAGAAAAAAACATACCTTATTTTCCAAAAAAGGAAAAAGGTTCCCAAAATGAAAACATCAAAAAAAAAGAAAAGAACCGGAAAAATGTATTAAATCCGGTCTGATTGATTTCAGCATTGACCTGACATTAAACGGTTCCATATATAAAAAAAAAACAAGCCTGCGGAAGGATTGCCATAGAAAAGTTAATACAAAAGAAACGCCAAAAACCGACATTTGCCGGAATTGGCGTTTCTTATATTAGGGACTTATTTTACAGCTCCTTTAATCAATCATATCATTCTGGAATTTTGATAAATGCTCATACGGCAAAAATCAGCCGCCCCCGAAAAAGACCACATCCATCATTCATAAGGCTATTATTCACTGCCGTAAACATATTTACATCTACCCCTGACAGATCAAGGTTCTGTAACAATCTACAACGCTCATAAGCCTCGTCAAAATAAATACAGCCGCCTTGTAAAATCGCATCTCTCCGTCCTCTGGAAGTTTCCTGTTTCTTTTCATAAAATAAATGATTCGCTACTCCAATTTCTGCAATATCATCCATCTCTTTTTGTTCTAAGCTGCATTTCCATATAACACCGGGCACTGTTGTCAAAAAACGTTATATGAAGCGAACGATATGAATTTGTACTTTCCCCATCAATATAATCCCTGTAATATGGGCGCACAGCATCATCCAATAGTAAAGAATTACTTCTTTTAACCCCACCTGTCGGCTCTGCCGTAAATCCACGTTCTTCCAAAAATTGTGGCAATACATTGGCAATCCGATATAAATACCTGATCTCTTCCTTCTTGCGATCCTGTTTTTGTTTCATATGACACCGTGGCATGGAAATCACAATACGGTACGCGATCAAATCGCGAAAACAGTTCAAACGCTCCTTGATTTCTGGCACAGACGGATATGATCCATTCTTTTTCATAATAATCGTATATGTATTCCACAATATATCCATTAAACTTTCCTCCCTCCCGCGTCTTCTGTCGAGGAGGGGGCCGCGTGGCTGGCAAATCAACCAGCTGCCTGCCGAGGAGCCATGCAGCTGCGGCGGGCGGGCCAGACCTGCCATCCTCATCTTAGGCCATGGAGCCGAATTCGCCGCTGCCCTCATCCGAGCACCACATCACCGCCGCCTGGCCTTGCTCCTGCCGCAGGCAAGGCGCTGAGCGCCGCCCGCCCGTAATACCAGGCGAGGCAAGGTGGACATCACCTCCAAGGCCGACACCGGCATGCAGGCCCGCATCCGGCTTTGCTCTGCGCACCGATTTTGACAAAACCATTGCCGAAATGCTCGAAGCCTGCACCCTGCCCGGCCTG
>VOFJ01002685.1_pt1 | contig 34565 bp, 28 predicted proteins | sample 5384081 | NCBI WGS metagenome assembly VOFJ01 (sample SAMN12384729, study PRJNA508395) | human gut metagenome | isolation source: healthy gut I | host: Homo sapiens
CGCCCGGCGGAAAACAGGCGCTGCCAGTAGGTCTGGTATATCTCGCCGATGCGGATATTGCGCGGGTTGTGCGTGGCCTGTGCGCGCGCAAGGTACTGCTCGGGCGTGATGCCGGCATCCTTGGCGCGGCTGATCTCCGTGAGCACGGCGCGGTTCGGAAACGCCTTTTCATCGAGGTTCATCTCCTTGATGATGCGCTTGACGACCGCCAGACTGTCCGACGTGTCATAGATCGTGAAGCTTTTGGGATAACCGAGCTTCTCTGCGTCCCGCCGCAGGATGCGCACGCACGCGGAGTGGAAGGTCGAGGCCCAGATATCCGCCGCAGCCTCCGGACCGAGCATCCGCTCGATGCGCTCCTTGAGCTCATCCGCCGCCTTGTTCGTAAACGTGATGGCGATGATGTTCTTCGGCTCGACCGGCTCGACCGCCGCCGCCCTGCGCGCACGCCGCCGCTCGTCCGGCGTCAGATCCGTGCGCTCGAGCAGCGCGAGGTCCTCCTCCGTCGCCCATTCGGGCACTTTGTCCGTGTCCGCGCCGCGGCCGTACTGAATGAGATTTGCGATCCGGTGGATGAGCACCGTGGTTTTACCGCTGCCGGCTCCGGCCAACAGCAGCAGTGGGCCTTCCGTAGCCAGGACCGCTTGTCTCTGCATATCGTTCAGGTTCGCAAAGTCCGCCGCGATGAAGCGTCTGCGTGCCTGCACATACCGTTGTTCAAAAGTCAGTGTTGTAGTATTCATAGCGTTTGATTCTACCACATTTTCTCCCCCGAAACAAGGGGTGCGCGTCCCTGTGGACGCTTTTGCGCAGACACGCGCAAAAACCCGCCGCTCTCCGGTCGGAAAACGGCGGGTCTCCATTTGGGGTGGGGTTATTTCAAAATATCCTTCAGCTCGTGCATACCGTGGTTGGTCGTGACCACGACTACGCGGTCGCCGAGCTCGATGGCGTCGTTGCCGGACGGGACGCGGCACTTGCCGCGCCGGATGATCGAGGCGACGAGCACGGAGTCCTTGAGCTTGAGCGCCTTGAGCGGCACGTCGAGAAACTGGCTCTCGGCGCGCACGATGAACTCCAGCGCCTCGGCCTGACCGTCAGCCACCATGCGCAGCGTCTCCACGCCGCTGCTGTGCGCGGAGTTTTCCATCCAGCGGACATACTCTACGATGCGGCCGGCCGTGACATCCGCCGGCTGGATGATCGTCGTGAGGCCATACGACTCGGCAAGCTGGATGAAATTATCCTCATCGACCTTTGTGACGATCTTCGGCACATTCTCGTTGTAGGCGAACGAGGAGATGATGAGATTCGTCTCGTCCGACTCCGTGACCGTGACGAGTGCGTCCGCTGACGAGAGTCCCTCCTCGCGCAGCACATCCGGCTTTGTACCGTCGGCGCAGATAATGGTCGCCTCCGGCAGGAGTGTCTTCATGACGCGGCAGCGCGCCGGGTCGCGCTCAATGATCGTCGAGTGGATGCGCATCCTCGCCAGCTCCAGCGCCAGCCGCTCGGCGATACGGCCGCCGCCGACAATGATAACGCTCTCGGCTTCATGGCGGAATTCGCCGATCTTACGAAAGAGCTCATGCAGCTCATGCGGCGCGCCGACCACGGTGACATAGTCCCCGGCGGCAAGCACAAAATCGCCGTTCGGGATCGTCACGCTGCCCTCGCGCTCCACGGCACAGATCAGGATGCCCTCGCTGTAGCGGCTGCGAAAATCGTTCAGGCGCAGGCCATCGAGCTTACTGCCCTCGCGCAGCTTGAACTCGACAAGTTCCACGAGCCCGTTTGCAAACGGCTCGACTTTTGTAGCGGCCGGAAAACGCAGCGTGCGCGAGATCTCCTTGGCGGAGGTACGCTCGGGGTTGATGGACAGGCTCAGCCCCAGCTCGTCCTGCAGCAGCACCACGTCCTGATAATACTCCTCGTCACGCACGCGCGCGATCGTATGCGTCGCGCCGAGCTTGCGCCCGACCATGCAGCTGATGAGATTGGTCTCATCCGAGGTCGTTGCGGCGATGAGCAGATCCGCATCCGCGACATTTGCAATGCGCAGCTGGTCGACATTGGCACGCCCCTCGACCACGATCACATCCAGCGTGGAGGAAATATAAGCGGCACGCTCCGGGTCGCCCTCGACGACAGTGATGTCATGCCCTTCTGTCAGGAGCTGCTCCGCGATGGCATACCCCACGCGGCCAGCGCCCACGATCACAATTTTCATAGTCTACGCTCTCCAATTATCATGTTCGGATCTCAGATCCACGGGTCGAAATATTATAGCAGATATTCCCCCGCGTTTCAACAGCGAACACGTGAATTTCCAAGGGATCGGTTTGTGAATAAAGCGTAAAAAATCTGAAAAACCAACACACTGCCGCTTGACGAACGCCGGTGCTGCGCTTATCATAATAGCCTATACTTATTTAATCTGTAGAAAGGCCGCTGCGGCACGCGGCATCCATATAAAGGAGCATCCCATCCATGCTGGAACTGAAACACATCACCAAGGTATACGAGGCCGGAACGACACAGGTCGAGGCGCTCAAGGGCATCGACATCGCCTTCCGCGAGAATGAGTTTGTTGCAATCCTCGGCCAGTCCGGCTGCGGAAAGACGACGCTTCTGAACATCATCGGCGGACTGGATCAATATACCTCCGGCGATCTTGTCATCGGCGGACGCTCGACGAAGGACTTTTCCGCGCGGGACTGGGATACCTACCGCAACCACTCCATCGGCTTCGTCTTCCAGAGCTATAATTTGATCCCGCACCAGACGGTTCTAGCAACGTGGAGCTTGCGCTGACGCTCTCGGGCGTGAGCAAGTCCGAGCGGAGAAAGCGCGCCGTGCAGGCGCTGAAAAAGGTCGGTCTGGGTGACCAGCTGCACAAGAAGCCCAACCAGATGTCCGGCGGCCAGATGCAGCGCGTTGCCATCGCGCGAGCGCTTGTCAACGATCCGGACATTCTGCTGGCCGACGAGCCGACCGGCGCGCTGGACAGTGAAACGTCTGTGCAGGTCATGGAGCTTCTGAAGCAGATCGCGGACGAAAAGCTCATTATCATGGTCACGCACAACCCGGAGCTGGCGTCGAAATATGCCACGCGCACCGTGCGGCTGCTCGACGGCAGGATCGTCGGCGACGACAACCCCTGCACGGAGTCCGAGACGTCCGCGCCCGTGGCCGTCAAGGTCAAGGAGCACACGTCCATGAGCTTTGCCACCGCCATGAGCCTGTCGCTGCACAACCTCATGACGAAAAAGGCGCGCACCCTGCTCACGGCGTTTGCGGGCTCGATCGGCATCATCGGTATCGCGCTCATCCTCTCGCTCTCGCACGGCTTCCAGTCCTACATCAACACCGTGCAGGAGCAGACGCTCTCGTCCTACCCGCTGACGATTGAGGCAAACCCCGTGGATATGTCCGGGATGCTCACGGCCATGACGGGCGCGAAGGACGACGAAAAGGACACACATGATCTCGACAAGGTCTACGCCAACACCGTCATGTACAGCATGCTCAACTCCATGGTCAGCAGCGCGACCGGTCAGTCGAACAACCTGCCGGCATTCAAGGAATACCTCGAAGACCCCGACAACAAGATCCACGACTACATCAGCGGCATCCAGTACACATACGACATGGGCTTTGCCGTCTACACCGAAGACCCGAACGGCACCGTCATCAAGGCCGACACGACCGAGCTGCTGCAAAACGTCATGAAGTCCATGTACGGCGGCGACTACACGGCCTACTTTGACTCCATGGGTGGATTTTACTCCGGGTTCAACGTCTGGCAGGAGCTGCTGTCCGGCGAGGACGGCGCGCTCGTGAGCGCCTCGACACAAAACCAGTACGACGTGATCTACGGCTCATGGCCGCAGAATTACAACGAGGTCGTACTCGTCGTGGATAAACAACGAGATCTCCGACCTTACGCTCTACGCGCTCGGCCTCGAGAGCATGGATGACATCAGCAACGCCATGATGCAGTCCATGAGCAAAAAGCAGATCGACACGACGCAGGAAAGCTGGAGCTATGCTGACCTCTGCGGCCGCGACTTCAAGCTCATCCTCCCCTCGGAGGGCTACGTCGCCAGCGGCGCGGGCTACACGGATATCAGCCAGACGAACGACGGCCTGCGCCAGCTCTACAACAACGATTCCGTCGGCGTGCCGCTCAAGATCGTCGGCATCGTGCGCCCGGCCAAGGGCAGCGTGACCGGCAACACCTACGGCGCGATCGGCTACACCTCCGCTCTGACTGACTATGCCATCGACCACGCCGACAACACCGAGATCATCCAGAAACAGCTGGCAGACCCGGATGTGGACGTGTTCACGGGCTCCGCGTTCCCGAACGCCGCGACCGCCACGACCGATCAGAAGGTTGCTGCGGCACAGGCCTATCTGAACAAGCTGAGTGTGGACGACCGTGCAAGCGTCTACCGCAAGTACATGACCACGCCGGACGACGCCACGCTCGACGCCGCGCTCACGCAGGCGCTGGCAGGCTTTACCCGCGACAGCGCCAAGGAGATGGCTGACAACGGCATTTTCGAAGCCAGCGGCAAAACCGCGCAGCAGATGAAGGATATGATCGACGCCATGGACGATGAGACGTTCACACGCTTTTTCCGTCCGTATCTGCGCGCGATGCTGTCCATGCAGATGCAGCAGGAGACAGTCAAGTCCTACAGCGGCATGACCTCGCAGGAGATCGTCTCCGCCATCAACGCCAAAGGCATCAGCCGCAGCCAGTACGCTGACGTTTATGACAACTACGTCGCCTCCTCCGCCAGCGGCTCAACCTATCAAAACAATCTCAAAAAGCTCGGCTATGTCGACAAGGATTCTCCGAGCGCCATCAACATCTACGCCTCGAGCTTTGAAAACAAGGACCGCATCTCCGACTGCATTGATGACTACAACGCCGACAATCCGGACAATCAGATCAGCTTCACCGATTACATCGGTCTGCTCATGAGCAGCATCACGACGATCATCAACGCCATCAGCTACGTACTCATCGGCTTTGTGGCCATCTCCCTCGTCGTGTCGTCGATTATGATCGGCATCATCACGTATATCTCGGTCCTCGAGCGCACGAAGGAGATCGGCATCCTGCGCGCCATCGGCGCGAGCAAGCGCGATATCTCGCGCGTGTTCAACGCGGAGACGCTCATCGAGGGCTTCACGGCCGGTGTCATAGGCATCCTATGTACGCTGATCCTGCTCATCCCCATCAACCTTATCGTACACCATCTGACCGGTCTGCCGACGCTGAGCGCGATCCTGCCGGTGCTCGGCGCGGTCCTGCTCATCCTCATCAGCATGGCGCTGACGTTCATCGCCGGTCTCATCCCGTCGGGCATGGCGGCGAAGAAAGACCCCGTCGTTGCGCTGCGCACCGAGTAAGCCCAAAACGCATATTTCTACAGCCTCCGTGCAAACTAGGGTCACCTACATTTGCACGGAGGTTTTGCATGATGAAGCAGAAACTGTTCGCAGCCGTATGCGCCTTTGCGCTCTGCGCGGCGCTGGGTACGGCCATCCACGCCGGACAGGAAGCGGAGACCGCCGCACCTGTGGCGGAAAATCTGGAGCTGACCACGTTCCGCAACACGTCCGTCGGCGGTACGCTGAGCGCCAGCGCGCCCGACGGCAGCCCCCCTCACCTTCCGCATCACGACCGAGCCCATCAAGGGCACGGTGACGCTCACCGACGACGGCACGTTCGTTTACACCCCGGCCGACGGCAAGCGCGGGCGCGACTACTTCGGCTTTCGCGCTGCCGACAGCAGCGGCAGAGAGTCGCAGGAGGCGACCGTGATCATTGCCATCAAGAAGCAGAAGCCGGACGTCACCTACAGTGACATGGCCGGGCGGGCGGAGGAATACGCCGCCGTGCTGCTCGCCGAGCAGGGCGTGTGCATCGGGCGGCAGGTCGGCGGGCAGTATCTCTTTGACCCGGACAGCGCCATGCCGCGCGACGAATTTCTCGCCATGTGCATGGACCTGACCGGAACGGAGACGCTGCAGGGCGTGCTCTCGACGGGCTTCGGCGATGATATGCAGATCCCCGCGTGGTCAAAGGCGTATGTTGCGACCGCGCTCATGAACGGCGACGTCTGCGGCTGCTCCGACGGCACGTCTATCACGTTCGAGGCGCGGCGCGGCATCACGGCGGCAGAGGCAGCCGTCATGCTCAGCAGCTTTCTGCGCCCCTCCCCCGCCGCTGCGCTCACGCGCACAGACGTCCCCGACTGGGCGTGCGCGGCCGTTGCGAGCCTGACGTCGTGCGGCGTATTTCCGGACGGCGCGGACACCGCCGCACCCATCACACGCGCCGAGGCTGCACAGATGCTGCTGGGCGCGTATGAGCTGCTGCAAAAGCGATAAAAAACCAGCCCGTTTCCGAAGCCGGAAACGGGCCGGTTTTCTGTTACCCCTCGTGCAGGATGCTGCGCATCGCCTCCGGCGCAAGCTCCGGAAACGGGCGCACGAACGCCGGATTTGCTACGCGCGCAGCGCGGGCGCGTCGCTCAGACTCGCGGGGCGCAGATGCAAGGTGTTCGCGTCCATACCTTCTTCACTTTCCGCTGTCGCCGTAGTTTGCGAGCACGCGCGCGGACGGGTCGTTCACATCGCAGCCGGCCCATGCCTTGTTCGGCATCCAGAAGCCGGACACCATGCGTGCCTGATCAGGATAGTACCGCTCGAAGAGCTCACGATAGAGCAGCGACTCCTTGGTGAACGGCTGCGCGAAATCATACTTCCGGCGCAGAATGTCGAAGGCGATGTCCGTATATGTCTCCTCGGCGTAGGCCTTGAGGTCATCGACCATCGAGTGGCCGACCGCATCACTGAAGGCCGCCTTCTCGCGCATAAGGATGTCATGCGGCAGCCAGTCGCCCTCAAAGGCATGGCGCAGCAGGTACTTGCCCTTGCCGTAGACGTTGCACTTCTTGGCAGGATCGATGGACATGACATATTGCACGAAGTCCAGATCGCCGAACGGCACACGCGCCTCAAGGCTGTTGACGGAGATGCAGCGGTCGGCGCGCAGCACGTCATACATATGCAGCTCACGGATGCGCTTGGCAGACTCCTCCTGAAATGCCGCAGGGCTCGGTGCAAAGTCGGTGTACTTATAACCGAAGAGCTCGTCGGAGATCTCGCCCGTGAGCAGCACACGCAGGTCGGTCTGCTCATGGATGGCCTTGCAGACGAGGTACATGCCGATGCTCGCGCGGATGGTCGTGATGTCATACGTGCCGAGCAGTGCCACGACCTCCGGCAGCGCCTGGAGCACATCCTCGCGCGTGATGATGACCTCGGTGTGGTCGGCGTGCAGATACTCTGCCACCTCGCGGGCATATTTCAGGTCGATGGCGTCGCTGCGCATGCCGATGGCAAATGTGCGGATGGGCTTTTTGAGCAGCTTTGCCGAGATTGCGCACACGAGGCTGCTGTCCAGGCCGCCGGAGAGCAGGAAGCCGAGCGGCGCATCGGCATCGAGGCGCTTCTGCACGCCGGCGATGAGCTTTTCGCGGATGTTCGTGCAGACAGTCTCCAGATCGTCCTCACAGACGGCATCGACGTGCGTCATGTCGCGGTAGCAGGTGAACTTACCGTCGGCATAATAGTGGCCGGGCGGAAACGGCATCACATCGTGCACGAGACCGACAAGGTTTTTCACCTCGCTGGCAAAGATGATCGCGCCCTCGGCGTCGTAGCCGTAGTACAGCGGGCGGATGCCGATCGGGTCACGCGCCGCGACAAGACCGCCGCGCTTGGCGTCATAGATGATCATGGCAAACTCTGCGTCGAGACCGCGGAACATGTCCAGCCCCTCGCGTTCGTAGAGCGGAAGCAGGATCTCACAGTCGGATTCGCTCTCGAATGTCTCGCCCTCGGCGATCAGCCGCTCACGGATGGGACGAAAGCCATAGATCTCGCCGTTGCACACGAGCGCGCTGCCATCACGCGTGAATGGCTGCATGCCCTCCGGGTGCAGGCCCATGATGGCCAGACGGTGGAAGCCGAGCGTCGCCGCGCCGATATGGAGCATGCGCGTGTCGTCCGGGCCGCGGGAAATGGTCTTGTCAAAGCCGGTGCGCAGCGCCTGCGCGGAGATGGACGTGCCGAGATAACCGATGATGGAACACATGATTTTTTCCTCCTGAATACATCAAAAAATACGCAGCTACCATCCGACAATAGGACGAGTAGCTGCGTATCGTGGTGCCACCTATTTTACTTCTCACGGGTTCTAACAAACCGCACCGGGATAACGTCCGGCTTTGACGGCGCACCTACTGAGGCTCTCGCCCGTTCAGCTTGCAGCTCGGGAGTGTTCTTCACACAGGCTCTGTTATGCGGCTCGCACCGTCCCGCACTCGCTGGGAATGATCGCCCGTGCTACTTTTCTCCGTCAATGCTTTTGACAGAAGTATGAAAATGAAAGAAGAGAGAAAAAGAAAGAGAAAACGTTGTTACCGCACGCTGAACAGCAGGTCGCCGTAGGACGGCACCGGCCACTTGTCAGACGGCGTCATGGTCTCGAGCTGGTCGATCGTAATGCGCAGCTCCGCCATGGCGGAAAAGACCTTGTCACGGTAGTAGTTGGCCAGCGCCTGGCTGCCCTCAACGGTCTTGGCGCCCATGAGCGCCTCATCAAGGCTGCGCACCTTGCGGTACGCATCGCCCAGCAGCGCAGACATCTCGGGGATGATGCTCTCCTCGTACGAGCAGTCGGCCGTGACGGACGCGGCGTGGATGGCTGCGGCAGTCTCGGACAGCTCGCGCAGATAGCTGCTGACGGCGGGCATGATATCGCGCCGCGCCATCTCAAGCATGGTCAGCGCCTCGATGTTGAGGATCTTGCTGTAGTTTTCGAGGTGGATCTCATAGCGTGCCTCCATCTCGGTGCGGGTGTAGACATGGTGCTTGGTAAAGAGCGCCACGTTCTTGTCGGCAAGGTAATACGGCAGCGCTTCGGGCGTCGTGCGCAGGTTCAGCAGACCGCGGCGCTCCGCCTCTGCGATCCATGCCGCGTCATAACCGTTGCCCTTGAAGAGAATGCGCTTGTGCTTGATGAGCACGCTGCGGATGAGCGCCTGCAGATCGGCCTCAAAGTCCTTGCTGTCCTCGAGCGCATCAGCAAACTGCTCAAGGCTCTCGGCAACGGCCGTGTTGAGCACGACGTTGATGCCGGAAATGGAGGCCGAGGAGCCCGGCATACGGAACTCGAATTTATTGCCGGTAAAGGCGAAGGGCGAGGTGCGGTTGCGGTCGGTCGCGTCCTTGGGGAAGCGCGGCAGCGCGTGCACGCCGATCTTCATCAGCTGTCTTTCCTTGCCGCAGTAGGCCGTCTCGTCAATAATCGCGTTGAGGATCTCCTCGATCTCGTCGCCGACGTACATCGAAACGATCGCCGGAGGCGCCTCGTTCGCGCCGAGGCGGTGATCGTTTGCGGCCGACGCCACGCTGATGCGCAGCATATCCTGATAGTCATCCACGGCCTGAATGACCGCGCACAGGAACAGCAGGAACTGCGCGTTTTCCGCCGGTGTCTCGCCGGGCTCAAGCAGGTTCATGCCGGTGTTCGTGACCAGCGACCAGTTATTGTGCTTGCCGGAGCCGTTGACGCCGGCAAACGGCTTTTCATGCAGCAGGCAGACCATGCCGTGGCGCGAGGCCACCTTCTGCATGATCTCCATCGTCAGCTGGTTCTGGTCAGCGGCGATGTTGCCGGTCGTAAACACGGGCGCGAGCTCGTGCTGCGCGGGCGCGACCTCGTTGTGCTCGGTCTTGGCATAGACACCGAGCTTCCAGAGCTCCTCATCGAGATCCTTCATGAATGCCGCAACGCGCGGCTTGATGCTGCCGAAGTAGTGGTCATCGAGCTCCTGTCCCTTCGGCGGCTTTGCACCAAAGAGCGTGCGCCCGGTATAGATCAGATCCTTGCGGCGGTTATAGACATCTTTGTCCACGAGGAAATACTCCTGCTCGGGGCCGACCGTCGTGCGCACGGCGGTCACGTCCGCGTTGCCGAACAGGTGGATCACACGCAGCGCCTGACGGTTGAGCGCCTCCGCGCTGCGCAGCAGCGGCGTCTTTTTATCGAGCGCCTCGCCGCCGTAGGAGCAGAACGCCGTCGGGATGCACAGGACGTTATCTTTTATAAAGGCATAGGACGTCGGATCCCACGCGGTATAGCCGCGCGCTTCAAACGTCGCGCGCAGGCCGCCGGACGGGAAGCTGGAAGCGTCCGGCTCGCCGCGGACAAGCTCCTTGCCGGAAAACTCCATGATTACCTGACCGCCGCCGCAGGGAGAGATGAAGCTGTCATGCTTCTCGGCGGTGATGCCGGTCATCGGCTGGAACCAGTGCGTGAAGTGCGTCGCGCCCTTCTCGATCGCCCAGTCCTTCATGGCATTGGCCACGATGCGCGCTGCGTCGTCATCGAGACGCTTGCCCTTTTCCATCGTCGCCTGCACCTGCCGGTAGGTCTCCTTCGGCAGCCGCTCGCGCATGACTGCGTCGTTAAATACCATAGAGCCAAAAATGTCAGAGATCTTATCCATTTTCCAGGTCCCCTTTCTATGTTTCAAAATCTGTGTCAACAACGAAAAAACGGCACTGGTGCCCGGAGATCATTCGCTCTCCACGACGCCATTGCCGTTTCAATGTGGAAAATATACGCCTGTTGCAGAAAAATGTCAAGCGGGTCGGGCGCAATTTCTTTCGGCGGATTTCACAGAATTTTCGGCAGATCCGGGCAAGATTTTATTCTTGACATGTGCAAAACCCGTGGTGTATTATATACATGGATTTTTGATTGGAAAAATTCTGTGTGCCGCTGATACGGTCATGAAAGTACATATGGTATCTTTTCGAGAACGCTGACGTTTCACGATGACCCGGGGGAAAGTGCCCCTTATCGGCATCGGAAGCGTCTTTTTGTTTTTCCGTCCCGACTTCAACTGCGAGGTGAGAAGTATGAATTCGCCGCTGCACACCGTGAGCGCCCTGCTCGTCTCCGCCTCTGAGGCGCAGACCAAGCGCATCGGCGCCCTGCTCACACGCGCACGCATCGTCCCGTTTGAACACGCAGACAGCGCCCGGCAAGCACTCGACCTGCTCGACGCCGGCGGCATCGACGGCGTGCTCATCGCAGAGCCGGTCACCGGCAGCTCCGGACAGGAGCTGGCACTGCAGCTCAAAAAGCGGCGCTGCATGGCGGTGCTGCTGCTGGCAGAGCCGGCGCACGCGGCATCCGCCGCCGCCCTGCTGGAGCAGTCCGGCGTGCTGGTGCTGCCGAATGACGCGCCGGAGGCGCTCATCGTGCAGACCATCCGCCTGCTGGCTGCCGTGCGTATTCAGCTTGAGCAGATGCAGCACAAGACGGAAAAGCTGGAGGCAAAGGTTGCCGACATCCGCATCATCAACCGCGCAAAGCTCCTGCTTGTGCAGCACCTGCAGATGACGGAGACGGAAGCGCACAAATACATCGAAAAGCAGGCGATGAACACCAGCAAGCCGCGGCGCACCATCGCAGAAAATATCATCCGCACCTATGAAGATTGAGGGGGCTTATTCATGACCAAGTACATTTTTGTTACAGGCGGCGTTGTTTCCGGACTCGGCAAAGGCATTACGGCGGCCTCGCTCGGCCGTCTGCTCAAGGCGCGCGGCCTGAAGGTTGCGGCGCAGAAGCTCGATCCCTATATTAATGTAGACCCCGGCACGATGAGTCCCTACCAGCACGGTGAGGTGTACGTCACCGAGGACGGTGCCGAGACCGATCTCGATCTCGGCCACTATGAGCGCTTTATCGACGAGGATCTGAACAAGTACTCCAACCTCACGACCGGAAAGGTCTACTGGAACGTGCTCAACAAGGAGCGGCGCGGCGAATATCTCGGCGAGACGGTGCAGGTCATCCCGCACATCACAAACGAGATCAAAGATTTCATTTACAGCGTCGGCAGCAAGACGAACGCTGACGTCGTCATCACCGAGGTCGGCGGCACGACCGGCGACATCGAGAGCCAGCCGTTTCTCGAGGCCATCCGGCAGGTCGGGCTCGAGGTCGGGCGTGAAATGCACTCTACATCCATGTGACGCTCGTGCCGTATCTGCACGGCAGCGAGGAGCACAAGACAAAGCCCACGCAGCATTCCGTAAAGGAACTGCAGGGCATGGGCATTTCCCCGGACATTATTGTGCTGCGCTGCGACGAGCCGCTCGAGGAGTCCATCTTCCGCAAGATCTCCCTGTTCTGCAACGTCAAGCCCGACTGCGTGATTGAGAACATGACGCTGCCCGTGCTGTACGAGGCGCCGATCATGCTCGAGCGCAACCGCTTTTCCGAGATCGTCTGCCGTGAGCTGCATATCGACGCGCCCGCGCCGGACATGACCGAGTGGGACGCCATGCTCGAGAGCATCCGCAACCGCTCGCGCCGCGTGACGATCGGGCTCGTGGGAAAATACGTCCAGCTGCACGACGCATATCTGTCCGTGGCAGAGGCACTGCGCCACGCCGGATACGTCTATGGCGCGCGTGTCGACATTCAATGGATTGACAGCGAGACGATCACGCGCGATAATGTAGAGGAGGTACTCGGCGGATGCGACGGCATCCTCGTGCCCGGCGGCTTCGGCAACCGCGGCATCGAGGGCAAGATCGCGGCCGCGCACTATGCCCGCACGCACAATGTCCCCTACCTCGGCATCTGCCTGGGCATGCAAATCGCAGTCATCGAGTTTGCACGCTCCGTCTGCGGGCTGGCAGACGCCAATTCCGGCGAGTTCGATGAGAGCAGCACACACAAGGTCATTGACTTCATGCCCGACCAGAACGACGAGATCGACAAGGGCGGCACACTGCGCCTCGGCGCGTATCCGTGCTGCATCGTGCCCGGCACAAAGATGGCGGAATGCTACGGCACGGCGGAGATCTCCGAGCGCCACCGCCACCGGTACGAGTTCAACAACAACTACCGCACACTCATGCAGGAAAAGGGTCTCGTGCTCTCCGGTCTGTCGCCGGACGGACACATTGTGGAGACCGTTGAGATCCCCGAAAACGATTTTTATATCGGCGTACAGTACCATCCCGAGTTTAAGAGCCGCCCGAACAAGGCGCACCCCCTGTTCAAGGGCCTGATCTCGGCGGCACTGCGCCACACAGAAAGAGGATAACGTATGCACGATCGCTACACCAATCCCCTGTGCACCCGCTATGCCGGGCGCACAATGCAGCACATTTATTCCGACGACAACAAATTCTCCACCTGGCGCAGGCTCTGGGTCGCGCTGGCGGAGAGCGAGCAGGAGCTCGGTCTGCCGATCACGGACGCACAGCTCGAGCAGCTGCGCGCGCACATCACGGACATCGACTATGCCTATGCCGCCGAGCGCGAGCATGAGGTACGGCATGACGTGATGGCGCACGTGCTGACCTACGGCGCGTGCTGCCCGGACGCAAAACCCATTTTGCACCTCGGCGCAACGTCCTGCTACGTCGGCGACAACACGGACATCATCCTCATGCGTGAGGCGCTCGAGCAGATCCGCAGTCTGCTGGTCAACGTCATTCAGGCGCTGGCGGACTTTGCCGAGACGCACAAGGCGCAGCCGACGCTCGCCTACACGCATTTTCAGGCCGCACAGCCGACGACTGTCGGCAAGCGCGCCACGCTCTGGGCACAGGATCTGCTGATGGATCTTGAGCAGCTCGAGTTCCAGCTGGAGCATCTCAAGCTTCTCGGCTGCAAGGGTACGACCGGCACGGGGGCAAGCTTCCTCGCCCTGTTTGACGGCGACGAGCAAAAGGTCGTCGCGCTCGAGCGGAAGATCTGCGAAAAGATGGGCTTTTCCGGCGCATATCCCGTCAGCGGCCAGACCTATTCGCGCAAGGTGGACTTTCAGGTGCTGCAGGTGCTGTCCGGCATCGCGCAGAGCGCGTCGAAGTTCTCGAGCGACATCCGGCTGCTGTCCCACCTCAAGGAGGTGGATGAGCCGTTCGAGAGCGGCCAGATCGGCTCGTCGGCCATGGCCTACAAGCGCAATCCCATGCGCAGCGAGCGCATTGCCTCCCTGTCACGCTATGTCATCTGCGATCTGCAGAATGCCGCCGTCACGGCCAGCGCCCAGTGGTTCGAGCGCACACTCGACGACTCGGCCAACCGCCGCATCAGTATCCCGGAGGCGTTTCTCGCCACCGACGGCATCCTGACGCTGTACCTCAATGTTATCCGCGGCCTGACCGTGTATCCGAAGATGGCCGAAAAGCATCTGGCGGAGGAGCTGCCGTTTCTCGCCACGGAGAACATTCTCATGTACTGCGTCAAGGAAAAGGGCGGCGACCGGCAGGCCCTGCACGAGGCCATCCGGCAGCACAGCGTCGCCGCCGGCAAAGCCGTCAAGCTCGGCGGCGGCAGCAACGACCTGCTCGCGCGCATTCTTGCCGACCCCATCTTCGGGCTCACGCGCGATGAGCTGGATAAATTGGTCGACCCCCATGCCTTCACCGGCATGGCCGTACACCAGACCGAGACGTTCCTGCGCGAGCAGGTCGCTCCGGTCCTGAACAAATATACAACGCTGCTCGGATGCGAAGCATCCGTCAACGTGTAAGTAACAGGAGGTTTCTCTAATATGCTGACATCCATTGTAGGCATCAACTGGGGTGACGAGGGCAAGGGCCGCATGGTCGACCTGCTCAGCCAGAAGTACGACGTCGTCGTGCGCTATCAGGGCGGCAACAACGCCGGCCACACTGTCATCAACGACAAGGGCAAGTTCGTGCTCAATCTCATGCCGAGCGGCATCCTGCGCGACGAGACCGTGAACGTGCTCGGCCCCGGCATGGTCATTGATACGGAGCACATGTTCCATGAGGTCGAGCGTCTGCGCGCCGGCGGCATCACCGTCACGCCCGAGCACCTGAAGATCAGCGACAAGGCAGTCATCTGCATGCCGTACCACAAGCTGCTTGACTGTCTTGAGGAAGACCGTCTGGCGGACAAGAAGTTCGGCTCGACCCGCCGCGGCATCTCCCCCGCCTACTCGGACAAATATATGAAGAAGGCGCTGCGCATGGGCGAGCTCGCCGACCGTGACGCGCTCAAGGCGCGCCTTGCCGACATTCTCGAGTGGAAAAACCTCTTCGTTGTCAACGGTTATCACCATGACCCCATCGACCTCGACGAGATGATGGCGTGGATCGACACCTACGCCATGCCGTTCAAGGAGTATGTCTGCGACACGACCGACTACCTCTCCGAGGCCATTGAGGACAACAAGTCCCTGCTCTTTGAGGCGCAGCTCGGCGCGCTGCGCGACATTGACTACGGCATCTATCCGTACACCTCCGGCTCTTCGACCATCGCGGCCTACGCTCCCATCGGCGCGGGCATCCCGGAGGCGCGGCTCGACTCGATCATCGGCATCATGAAGGCCTACTCCACCTGCGTAGGTGAGGGCCCGTTCACCTGCGAGATGTTCGGCGATGAGGCCACCGCACTGCGTGACGCCGGCGGCGAATACGGCGCTGCCACCGGCCGCCCGCGCCGCGTGGGCGGGTTCGACGTGGTCGCCTCCCGCTACGGCGTGAAGATGCAGGGCTGCACGAGCATCGCGCTGACGAAGCTCGACGTGCTGTCCTACCTGGACAAGATCCCCGTGTGCGTCGCCTACGACATCGACGGCGAGCGCGTGGAACGCTTCCCCATCGGTGTGAAGCTGGCCAAGGCCAAGCCCATCTACGAGTACCTGCCCGGCTTCCACTGCGACATCTCCGGCTGCCGCAAGGTGAGCGATCTGCCGAAGGAGGCGCTCGACTACGTGCACTACCTCGAGGGCGCGGTCGGCTGCCGCATCAAGTACGTTTCCGTCGGGCCTGACCGCGATGCGTACATCAAAATGTTCTGAGACCGCCGAAACCGGCGCTCTGCTGATGCAGAGCGCTGGTTTTTTTGTCCGCCGCGATAGCGGTTGCCTTTTGCGCGCGCGTGCGGTAGAATAAGAGTCAACTATCCCTTAGGAGGAACATCATGCTTAAACGACTTCTTGTCTGTCTGCTCCTGACCGCCCTGCTGACCGCAAGCGCGGCTGGCGCATACCTTCCTGCTGCGGAGGCAGCCAGCCCCGATGTGTATTCCGCCGGTGAACAGATCACAGGTATCGGCGTCGACGTCAGTCAGTTTCAGGGTGACATCGACTGGGGCACGGCTGCGCGGAGCATCGACTTTGCCATCATCCGCTGCTACGCCCGCGGTCAGGCCGACCAAAAATGGAACGTCAACGCCGCCGCGTGCGAGCGGCTCGGCATTCCCTACGGCGCGTACGTCTACTCCGCCGCCAAAACAGACGCGCAGGCCCGAAGCGAGGCGGAGGGCGCGCTGCAGCAGCTGCGCGGCAAAAGCCCGCGGCTGCCGGTCTACCTCGATCTGGAGGATGAGAGCGTGCGCACCGGCTGCACAAAAGCCGAGATCCTGCGCCATGCGACCATCTTCTGCGACACGCTGCGCGCAGCAGGCTACAGCGTCGGCATTTACGCCAATCGTTACTGGTGGACGACCGTGCTCGACGACCCGGCCTATGAGCAGTGGGATCGCTGGCTCGCCGTCTGGGATGCGGAGACCGGCTACAGCGGCAGCTACAGCACATGGCAGTGCAGCAACAGCGCCCGCATCCCCGGCATCCCGACGAACGTAGACCTGAATCTGCGCTACGGCACACATCGCTCAATGCGGGGCACACGCACGATTACCGCGTCACAAAACACACGGAGCCGTCGTGCACAGACTTCGGCAGCCGCATCTACACCTGCGGCAGCTGCGGCGCATCCGTGACCCAGCCGCTGCGTCCGCTGCGCAGCTGCCCGAGCAAGAATCTGAGCGATGTCCCTACGCCGGGCAACTGGGCGCACGCCGGCATTGATTTCTGCGTGCGCACCGGCTTGATGTCCGGCGTTGGCAGCGGCCGCTTTGACCCGAAGGGCACGACCACGCGCGCGCAGGCGGTGCAGGTCCTCTACGAGCTCTCCGGCGCGCCAAAGGTCAGCGGCAAGACCCCGTTTACGGATCTGACGCACGGCTGGTATCAGAGTGCCGTGCTCTGGGCGTACCAGACCGGCGTGACAGCCGGAACAAGCCGGACGACCTTCTCCCCTGACGATCCGGTAACGCGCGAGCAGCTCGCCATGCTGCTCATGGAGTACGCAGACCGCATCCTGAAGCTCCGGCATACGTGGACGCCCGCGAACCTGAACGATTTCCCGGACGGCGGATATGTGGCCGGCTGGGCGCGCAGCGCAATGGCGGACGCCGTCGCGCTCGGCCTGATCTCCGGGTCAAACGACAACGGCGTCAACTACCTGCGTCCGCAGGGGCACGCCGCGCGCGAGCAGACCGCCACGATTCTGTCGGCGTTTTGCCAGAATGTGAAAAAAGGATAACAGCAAAGCGGCGCTCCGGGAACGGAGCGCCGCTTTGCTGTCAAAGAATCTCATAGAGTTTGCGCCCGCAGGCGCAAAGAAAGTCCAATCATTTTCTTCGGCGACATGTGCGGCGAAGAAAATACTTCTCGGCCTGCAAACGTGCGAGCTGGCCGCCTCTGGCGGCCGGTGAGTGCGCTGCAGTCAGGCCGCAAACCCCTTTGTCAAAAAAGCAGTACTTTTTTTGACAGCCTCAGCGGCGCTCCGGGAACGGAGCGCCGCTTTTGTATGGAATCCTTATCCGATGCCGCCGAGGATCGCCCCGGCGATCAGCGCCACGAGCACACTGGCGCAGTAAACATATTTGCCGGCCGGATAATACCAGCCGCCGATGGGCTTGCGCGCGCCAAGGTTGACGCTCTCGAGCACGAGCTTTTTACCGCCGATCCAGAAGAACATTACTGCCGCGAGCAGTGCGCCCAGCGGGCAGATATAGATGGATACGACATCCATCCACTGTGAGACGATGGCCTGAATGCACAGCGCGGCTGCAAGACCGATCACATGGATCACCGCCGTTGCCGGCACGCGCTTGAGGCCGAGCTTTTCCTGCAGGGATGCGACCGGTGCCTCATAGAGATTGATGATCGACGTGACGCCCGCAAACGACACACACAGGAAAAACACCATCGCCACGATGCGCCCGCCCGCCATGCCGTTCATGACGTGGACAAGATAGATGAACATCAGCCCCGGACCGCCGGCATCGAGCTCAGCGCCGCCGGCCGCCATGGCGGGGATGATGACAAATGCCGCCAGCAGCGCAGCGATCGTGTCAAAGAGTGCAACGTTGCGTGCAGAGCTTGGAATGCACTCGTTTTTGCTGAGGTAAGAACCGTAGATCACGCTGCCGTTGCCCGCAACAGACAGGGAGAAAAACGCCTGACCAAAGGCATAGATCCAGACATACGGGTCGAGCAGGCCCTCGGGCTTGATGGTGAAGATATACCGATAGCCGCCCGACGCGCCGGGCAGCGTGAACACATAAATGCCGAGTGCGACAAAAAGGAAAAACAGGATCGGCATCATGACCTTGTTGGCCTTTTCAATGCCGCCGGCAATGCCGAAGGACATGATGAAAAAGCTCACCGCAACTGCGACCACGACCCAGACATTTGCGCCCCACGCGCCGGCAGTGGCATTGAAGCTGCCGACGATCGCATCCATGTCCTGACCCATGGCAGACAATCCGCCGTCAAACGCCAGAAATGTATACTTGAAGATCCAGCCCATGACGCATGTGTAGCCGATGGCCAGCGCCAGCGACCCGAGCACCGGGATGTAACCGACGAGCTCGCCCGGCTTGCGCTTTCCGAAGCGCGCCTCGGTGCACATACCGAACGAGCCGACTGGGCCTGCACCGCCCGCGCGGCCGAGTGCAAACTCCCCGATGACGCCGGTAGAGGCGATGAGGATGACAAAGAGGAAGTACGGGATGAGGAAGGTCATGCCGCCCCACTGGGACACCAGCGTCGGGAAGCGCCAGATGTTGCCCATGCCGACGGCCGAGCCGATGCAGGCGATGATGAAGCCGCCGCGGCTGCGAAAGCCGTCGCGGTTATTGACGTTTGTGTCATTACCCATGATGTTGTTTCCTTTCACGCACTAGGCACAAATTGGTTTGATTATACCGCAAAAGTGCGCGCACCGCAACTGTTGTTTGCGTCCGGAGCCCGACCGGAGCGCAAAAGCCGCCCGCACCATGCAAAACGGCGCAAACGGTGCGGGCGGTGTGCTGATAGAATAGTCGGCCTGCAGTACACAGCGCGCCGCTCCGGCGCACTCAGACCTTGGCGAGGAAGCACGTCTGGCTCCCGACCTCGGAATAGAGAATGGCCTGATCCTTGCCGAGGTCATAGACGCGGATGACATCCGCCATCACATCCTCAGCATCGGACGGCATGAGCTGCGCGTACACGTTCTCGCAGTCTGCAAAGAGCGTGTCCTGAAATACGCAGCCGTCCTCCCCCGGATAGAGCGCGACATAAAACGAACCGGCCTCCACGAGGTCCTGGAAGAAGTGGCTGCCGTAGCTCAGCTCCGGACGCAGACCGTGCGAGCTGTAGGCGAGCTCCGCGATGCAGTCGAAGCGGTTGATCTCCATGAAATGCACCGGAACGCCGAGGCTGGGCGTGGTCGTGCCCCAGCGGCCCGGGCCAAGCAGGATCGTACCCTCGCCGCGCAGGCGATTATTGAGTTCACCCAGCTTGCGCGCGACCTGATATTTACGCTGCTCCGGCAGATCCAGATACGGTTCGACCTGAACCATGACGGCATAACGGATGGGCAGGCAGACGTTTCCGCCCATGAAGTTGCCGCTCGTGCGGAAATAAAACTCTTTCACATTCGGCATGACGCCGGCCGCACCGACGCCGCGCGTCTGCAGCGGTCTGCACTGGAGGAGATTGACGCGGTAATTGCCGTCCTGATCGAAGTTGCAGGCATACTCGATATCAACCGGGTAGCTGTACTTCTCCTCGAGCACACGCATCACCTCTGTCATGACATCGGTGAAGTCAGTATTGCGCAATAGCTTTCGGAAATTCAGAATATCCGGTGCGTCCGCCGTGCTCAGCCCCATCTCACGCAGGCGCGAAACGGTCGGATAGTCCCGCTCCATGAACAGGGAGGGATCCGCCTTGATGTCGCGCTTGTCAATGCTCTGCACGCGAACGGTCTCAAACGCATTATCCTTGAGCGCGATCACATCCATCTTATGCTGCGAGTACTTATACTCGTCGCCGTAGGCGACCATCGGCGGCGCCGTCGGGTGGTCCATATTGAGCAGCCGCGCATAGTCGTCGGCCTCGCGGTCGACCGCGCGCGTGCCCATGCCGAACACGAGCCGCAGCATGCCCTTATTCTCCTCCGAAGCGTTCTGTCGGTTGAGATACAGGTTCTTGGAGTGACCGACGCCCGCGATGTGCGGGTAGTAATAATCCCCGTGCACATCGCCGCAGACGCGCATGACCAGAAGCGCCATCTGCTCGTCGCGGTCGAGAAGCTTGCGCTCGGCGCGGTAGCGGATGGCATCCGGGTTGACGGTGCTGGCATAAACCTGCTTGACCGCGCGCTCAAAGACGGCATAGCGCTGCTCCAGACTGCCCTGATTGGGGCAGAACACGCTCTCATACTTGCCCGCAAAGGCATTTCCGAAGCCGTCCTCGAGGATCGAGCTGGAGCGCACGATAATCGGCGACTGGCCGAAATATTCGAGCATGGACAAACTGCTCCTTGATGCTCGGCATGAACGTACCGTTGAGCAGCAGCTCACGGATGGGCTGTGCATATTCGAGGTAGTCCGCCTCCTCGACCATGCGGATACGGGACGACCACAGGCCGTTTTGCACACCGTAGGTGTAAAAGACGTCCGCCCCGATGTAGTAGGAATCATGCGGCTCGACACGTGTGCGGTAGAGCTCCGGCGCCTCATCGCGCAGGATGTTGCGCGCCAGGAGCATGCCGGCCGCCTTGCCGCCGATGCAGCCCGTACCGATCTCGCGGTTTTTGATGTACAGCAGGTCGCGCATGGAGAAGTATTTCCGGCACAGGGCAAGGCGCGTCGGCTCGTTGCCGAGCAGACAGCGGAGCATATTCTCCTTGAGGCGTTTTCCGTCGGCATCCGTCGGCTCGTGCCCGTCGGAGACGGAGTCAAACATGCTGTCCCAGCAGTCGCGCCGCTCCCCCGTCTGGGTGAAGCGCTCAAAGACGGCATAGTTGTCCGCGCTGGAGGTCAGAGCGCGCCACTTCGCGCCGGTGATCTTCAGCGGAAAATACGTCGTCTGCGTGCTGCGGCCGCGCACCTTGACAGCATGGATATAGACACTGCCGTCGAGCGTGCGGATGTTGGCGAGCAGCGGCGTCTCGCGGCGGATGCGCGACATGGTTTCATAGGTGTGCTTTTCATAATCGATCGGCTGATACGCGACCGCCTGACGCCGGATGAGAAACGGGTTGATAAGCAGGAAAAAGTTTGAGATCATCAGGTCGGAAAACCAATATTTCTGCAGATCCGACAGGCAGTCGAACACGAAAAACGTGCCGAGCGGCTCCTTGTCAATGATGCGGTGCACCTGCACGGCAAAGGTCTCAAAGCCCACGCGCGGATCAAGCTCGTATTTCTCGACATTTGCGCCGCGCTCGCGCAGCGCCGCCGTATCCATGATCTCCTCGTGATCAGCAAAGCGTATGTAGACGATGCGGTCGCCCTTACGGGCAACATTGGTCACGAATCTCGTTGCGACATACATATAGTCGCTGATGTGTTCACACTGCCAGACGACCGTGTCGCCTGGACGAAGGTAATCGATCGCCTCATCGAGGCCGTCGATACCGGTGGAAATGCGGCGCTCAGTCTCCATAGTCTTCTCCTCGCTTTCACGATATTTTATAAGGGCATCCCCCGCTGCGCTGCGGTGCGCAGGAATTGGTGGTATAAAATAGTCTACCACAGATCATCGGCTTTTTCTACCATGTTAATTTCCCGTCAGGCGGCCCGGAAAACGGAACGGACAAGATTTCTGTTCCCAAGACCGTGTTGTTATGATATACTGCTCTTACCATATTGCCGCGCCGGTGCTGCGCTGCACAGGCAGTGCAGCCCGAGTGCGAAAATAGATGAGGAGAGAAAATCATGACAGACATCAAACGCCGCCTTCTGGCCTGTGCGCTGCTTGTGTGCATGACGGTCTGCGTCTTTGCGGGTCTTGCCGCGACGCCGGCCGAAGCTGCCGACGTGCGCGCGACCAACTGGATGTCGGCCGTGCCGGACAGCACCAAGCTGAGCAATATGTCCATCCCCGGCACGCACGACAGCTGCACGCAGAACGTCGACATGCGCTACATCTTCCAGTGTCAGGATGCGAGCATCGCCACGCAGCTCAAATACGGCTACCGCTATCTGGACATGCGCCTGGTGCTCGAAAGCGCTCCGGCCAGGAGACGCTCGTGCTCAAGCACAACATCGCCAGATGCAAGGTCTCCGACTCCCCGTTTGCCAGAACGCTCACACTGGCGGACGTGCTCAAAGACGTCTACGCCTTCCTTGGCGAGTATCCGAACGAAACGGTCATCATGTGCATGAAGGCCGAAAACAGCAAGGACGACGTTGCCGCCGTGCAGAGAGCGCTCTACGAGATGATCGATCAAGCGTCCAAGCGCTGGTATCTGAAAAACGAGATCCCGACCTTGGGCGCGGTGCGCGGCAGGATCGTGCTCGCCACCCGCTTTGACGACAAGCTGCCGGTCGGCTCGGATCGCTGCGGGCTGTACTTCGGCTGGGCGGATCAGGGCGATCGCACCGTTCTCACCGACCCCACCGCGGAGTCGGTGATCAACGGCCGCGAGACGCTGTGCGTGCAGGATCGCTACAACTACGATGTCGGCGACAAGATCACCGCCATCCGCACCTGCCTCGACAGCAGCCGGGCGGCGGATGACACCTTTTTCCTGAACTTCACCTCCACGAGCGGCAGCGGCGCGGTGGGGCACCCGAAGGAATACGCCAAGGACATCAATCTCGATCTCTACGCCTATGAATGGGAGGCCGGGAAAGCCTACGGCGTTGTCATCGTCGATTTCGGTCCGAAGAAGATCGCCGAGAAGATCTACGGAACGAATTTTCAGTGACCGGCTGCACGCCGGAGCATAGCAAAACACAAAAGCCTTTGAGAGCGGAACGTTCTCAAAGGCTTTTGTATCGGCCGGCGTTTGGCAGCACCCACCGTCTGCAGCAGACCGTCCGGCGGCCGCGGAAAAGTCTTCATCCGACGGGCTGTTTGTTTCTTCGTTGACATTGTTCGCACTATATGTTACCATTTTCCGCGGATGTTTGTGCATGGATTGCCAAAAAAACAAAGGAGTATGATCGTCATGAATGAGAAACCGGCCCCGAAGGCCGTCGCTTTGCTGCCTGTCGCCGTCTTTTTGGTGCTGTACCTGGTGCTGGGCATCGTTTTGGAATATGTGCTGAAAATCGAGATGGGCTTCTATCAGATCCCCATCGTCGTTGCTTTTTTGGTGGCTCTGCTGGTTGCCTGCCTGCAAAATCGCAGTGTGAGCTTTGATGAAAAGCTGGTGCTGATGGGACAGGGCATCGGCGACAAAAACATCGTCACCATGATCCTGATCTTTCTGGTCGCCGGTATCTTTGTAGGAGTCACCGGGCGCACGAGCGCTGAGGCCGTGGCCTACTTCCTGCTGTCCATCGCTCCGGTGAAGCTGGCGGTCGCGGTGCTGTTCGTGGTGGCGTGCTTCGTCTCCATGGCCATGGGTACCTCCGTTGGCACGATCACGCTCCTCGCCCCCATCGCCGTGGCCGTGTCCGCCAGCTCCGGCTTTGATCTGCCGTTGTGCATCGCCTCTGTCATGGGCGGCGCAATGTTCGGCGACAACCTCAGCTTCATCTCCGACACCACGATCGCCGCCTGCTCCACGCAGGGCACGGAGATGAAGGATAAGTTCCGCGCAAACTTCAAGATCGCCCTGCCCGCCGCACTGGCGGCGCTGGTGCTGATCATCGCCGTATCCTTGGACACGGATGTGCAGAGCGCCGTCTCCGGTGATCATGATCTGGTGCTCATCATCCCCTACCTGCTGGTGCTCATCGGCGGCATTCTCGGCCTGAATGTGTTTGTGGTGCTGCTTATCGGCATTGCTGCCGGCGCTGCCATCACGCTCATCACCGGGCAGGTCACGGCGCTGGAGCTCATGGGCAACATGGGCAGCGGCGTGTCGGGCATGTTCGAGACCATTCTGGTGACGCTGCTGGTCGCCTCTCTGTGCGGCCTGATCCGCGCCTATGGCGGCTTCGAGAGCATCCTCGCCTTCATCCGCCGGGTGTTTCGCGGAAAGCGCGGCGGTCAGCTGGGCATCGGTCTGCTGGTGGGCCTCATGGACATTGCCACCGCCAACAACACCGTTGCCATCGTCATGGCGGGGCCGATCGCCAAGGAGGTCGCCGAGGAGTACGGCATCAGCCCCAAACGCTCCGCCTCCCTGCTGGACACGTTCTCGTGCATCTTCCAGGGCATCATCCCCTACGGCGCGCAAATGCTGGTGGCGCTGTCCACCTGCGCCACGCTGGGCTATGCCGTCAGCGCCTTTGACATCATCCCGCTGCTGTTCTACCCCTTCCTGCTGTGCCTGTCGAGCCTGCTGTTCATCCTCTTTGATCATCAGTGAGTCTCCGGCGCAGCGCACGGAGTGAACCCAAAACACAACCCCCTTTGAGAACTGTGTTCTCAAAGGGGGTTTTTGTTTCAGCCGGCACAATGCTCCAGCAGCGCCTCATCCTTGAGGCGGTAATATTTCCACCACTGCAGGCACTTGATCTGTGCCTCCTGCTCCGAGGTAAGCCGGGTGATCGCTTGCCCGGAAGCATCCAGATACACGTCGTGGTTGATGACCGGCAGACTCCGGCGCACTGCGTTGAGCATATCGAAATAGGGATCCATCCCACACATTCCGGTCAGCTCGTACACTGCCGCGCCCAAATAACTTGAGCTGATGGTCTCCGGAAGCTCGAGCGCGTCAAAATCGCAGTCCGGTGCATAAGCCTCGTTCGCCCAAATGAGGTAAGGCGTCTCATAGGTTTCCAGCACGTGCGCAGAGGTATCGGTCATACCGATCGGGAGTCCCAGCTCTTGATACACACCGTAATCCTGCCCCAGGGCCGGCAGATGGTCGCCATAAAACACGAGCAGCACGGGCTCCGGGCGTGTGTCCAGATAATTGCACAGCTTGGTCAGCATCGCCGTAGAGTCGCGGACGCCCTCCATATATACCGAGAGGGGCTCCATGGCCTCGTCCGAGATCGTCGTGTTCAGCGGCGGCTGCTCCGGCACAAAGCCATATTTCCCATAGGTGTAAGCCTGATGGTTCTGGATGCTCACGCCGTAGGCAAACAGGGGCGCATCCCCGCCCAAACGCGCATCCAGCTCGGAGATCAGATGGTCGGCGAAGGCGTCGTCAGAGATCATCGTCCCCTTCTGATCCGCTTGCGTGTAGTTCTCGTTAAAGATGCGCTCCTCCATGCCGAGGAACTGATAAACACTGTCCCGGTTATAAAACCAGCTGTAGCCCGGATGCATGAACAGGGTCGAATAGCCCGCCTGCTGATAGTCCCACGGCAGTGCGTTGACCGCCTTATGCACCACGCGAAAGGCGGATACATTGGTCGTAGAGATCATGTTCGTCTGAATACCGGTCAAAACATCAAACTCCGTATTTGCCGTTCCCGCACCGAAATTGCTCACGGCAATATGACCGCTCCTGGCACGCGGTGAATCCGCCAGCACGTGGAAACCGTGCATCGGATCGTCCTCCTCGGTGTAGGCAAATACATCCGCATCAGACAGGTCACTGTAGGACTCACACATCAGGAAGAGGATGTTTGGCTGTACCTTCGGCTGCACATAATGCTGCGAATCCTGATCGATCAGCGTCTCGACCTGCGTTTTTTGATATCCGTCCGGTTTTTCGACCGGATACAAGTTGTAATTGTGCAAAAAAAGCAGTATGGGAAGCCGCACAGCCGGAACACCTCCGGCACATTGCTCTTTTGAGACTTTCACGGTACCCACGCCGCGCCGGTCGTAAATATCCCCGCTCGGATAGACCTTGACCATGCTCGCGCCAAACACAGCCAGCACCACCAGCGCCATGATGCTGCGCACATACCATCTCGGCTTACGTGCCCGTGACCAGTAGGCCAACGCAAAACATACTGCGCTCAGCAGCAGAATTGCAGCCAGAGTACCCCAGTGGAGATCCAGCTGATAATCCCCCACCGCATTCGCAGCCTCCCGGAGCAGTGCACAGTCCGCCGGGACGAAGGGGTCGTTGCGGCAATCTGTCTTGACCAGATTGATATAGGACAGCAGATTTACGACCAGGCCGCCGATCCCGGCCGCCGAAAATGCATTTCCGGTCAAGCAATAGCACACAATGAGGACAACACATACCGGAAAAATGTTCAGCGGAATCAGCAGCTTATCCTCCCAAAACGCCGCGAGCGTATCCGACAGCAGTCCCGGCTGGATCGCCAGCACCGTCAGAGTAAACAGTACACAGGCAAACGCGAGCACCAGAACTGTTCCAACGGCTGACAGTGCGATCGGACGCCGCCGTTCTCTGCCCAGCATAGGATACTTCATTGGTCCTAACTCCTCTCATAGATCCGCTCAAACACTGCGGACCACAGGCGCAGCCGCAGCGTTTCGGAAAAAGTGCAAGGATCTTGCACGGAGACGCGCAAAATCCTTGCACCTGATGGACGGCGTTTCACGAACGAATGTATCGCACTCGGTTTCCCGCCGCCAATGCTCAATAGAGCTTTGCGCCTGCCGGGATGTGGGGATCAACCATCAGCAAATGGAGCTTTTCCTCGCCGTTTTCGTGATGCACAGCGGAGATCAGCATACCGCAAGAGTCAATGCCCATCATCGCTCTCGGAGGCAGATTGGTGATGGCGATGCAGGTTTTGCCCACCAGCTCTTCCGGCTCATAATACTCGTGAATACCACTCAAAATGACCCGATCTACGCCAGTTCCATCGTCCAGAACGAACTTTAAGAGCTTCTTGGACTTCTTCACCGCTTCGCATTCCTTGACCTTCACGGCGCGGAAATCGGACTTGGAGAACGTGTCAAAATCCACCTGATCCTGGAACAGCGGCTCGATCTCCACATTGGAAAAATCGATTTTTTCCTCCACGACCGGAGCCGCCTGAGCAGCCTCCGCAGGAGCCGAAACTTCCTTGGAACCCTTCTTGTCGGAGTCCAAAGGTTTCATTGTCGGGAACAGTCTAATATAGACTCCATCATTGTTCATCATGTGATATTCCCGCCTTTCAGACGAAAAATCAGTAATCTTTATCGCATTTTGAGTTCGTCTTGTTGCGTCTTGCGTCACTCAAATGGGGTAAAATCTGGGGTAAGATAGGACACCTGAAAAGACTAATTCCCCGCCCTATTGCGGCCATGCCTTTTTGAATTATATATCACGAAAATGCCTCTGTCAAATGCTACCCGTAAAAAATAGGGGGAGTTTTTATGCTCCCCCGTATACATTACAGATTGTAGCCACGGATATCTTCAATGAAAGACTGGTTCCTCAAGTGGCTTTCATAGGCTTCTCTGATAATCCGAATTGCGATATCAACCTCGCCATTCGTCATACCGTTTGCCTTAATAATTGACTCATACTCTTCGTACAGTTTGAAGATCCTGTTGAATTGCTCTTTTTGTCACAGGCTTAGACTCGTCGATTACAAGTGAGGCAAAACTGATAATAGAGTTACGCTTACTGTCAATTAAGATAGAAAGCGTGTCGCTATTATTTTTATCAAGCTTTCGATCCAGTTCTGCCATACTTGCATCGTACTGATCAAGTTTAGAGTTTACAGTTTTGATCCACTCGTCACGCATTTTAATGTTGACGGTGCTGTAGTGTTTATTCAGCTCATCCATAGTGGTCTGCACCTGGTCAAGCGTTTTTTCCATTTTCTGCATCAACATGCGCTCTTTCTTCCGGCGAGCGAATACCTTGCGAACCTTGATAAACTCAGGAACGACCTTCCCCTTAAACTCCAGGATCTCCCCTACCAACTGCATAATAAGAAATGCTGAAATAAGTACAATCGCTACTTTAACTGGAATATCCAAATACTCAATATAATCAAGCATTCTGTATCACCCAACCCTTATTCGTCGGGTGTCTCTTCGGGAGTTACAGAGTTGTTCACGACCTTGCTCATATCGCATAGGCTGTCAATCAATGCGCTGATAGCCTCAATGTCGATATCATAGTTGATGGTATCTGCTGAGCCTTTAACCATGGCGATAACCCATTCTTTTCTGTCAGCGCCGCTTTCAAACATACCTTCGGCAGTCTCCATAAGATCCATCACCATTTCGAGCATCTTATTCCAGTTCTTTTCTTTTTACCGCCTTTTTGCACATAATTCACCAGTTGAACAACCAGCGGAATTGCAGCGGCAAGACCAGACAGAATAGAGACTACCAATCCTACCCAATCCATTTCCATACCTCTTCCTCCTTATAAAAAAATAAAGAGCAGCAGCACCCGGCAGAATACTGTTGCCCATGTTAAATGGAAGGACTATCTACGCTTCCTAAATCAGATGTATTTGCGCTTGCGACAAACCGATTTGCTTTCGCCGCCGCATACTTGATCCCCTCTCCATCGGCGCTCGTATTTTCCGCCCGACTTTTTATCTACAATGCGGGACAAAACGATACTGCAAGCAGTGCCGATGGGAGTAAACACTACAGTCCAGCACATCAGTGCGCCTGTATATCCTGTTGAAATGCTTTTTACTGCAAGATAAAAACCGCCGGCAAGACCAGCGGCCAAGAATAGCATAATATAGAGAGCAAGGCGATTTGTAAACCCAAGGTTCTTCAAATGGGCGAACAAACCTTTCTTTTTTCTTTTCTTCTAACCCTTCTCCCCTGGTGCTTGAAACCGCCATACTAACACCACCTTAAATTACGCCATTCCGTTTTTCTGAGCGAAGTTATAAAACAGTTGTGCCGCCTGCTCACGGGTCAGCATGTCTGCCCACATATAGTTTGGTGTACCATCTGGTAGGTTCCCACTACCAGCAAACAGGCCGGTAGAGGTTGCCCAATCACGGGCAGCTTTGCTCCAATCCCCGCAATCGTTGTCACGCAGCTCTGCACGATACTCATTCATCAACTTCTTAAAAGTGTCCAAAGTCATATCTTCATCATCCTCCGTTTCTGTAGTTGTGGTCGCAATTTTTTCTCTGTGTACGCAAGAGACACCCAGCCGGTTCCTGTATATCCCCAGCCAGACTGTTCTTTTTGAGATATTCAGAACAGTTCCCTTTTCATAGGCTGTAATAACCCGAGCCGTTGATAGGAGATGTTCTGCAATTCAGTCCGGCATCTGCCGTTACTCTTACCTGATAGCTGACAGCCGTACCAGTATCTACGCTGCCGCCAGCAAGCCGTCTGTTCACCTCTTCTACGATTTGAGGATGCCTATTATATAGGTAGTTGCCAGGGCAGGCCTTGTTTGCAAACCAGCGGTGAACGGTGAGCACCATCTCATTCGACTTTGGTGTGTAATTCAAAGCGGTGTTTTTTATCGCCAAACCAAATCAGGGTGTTCTTGCCGTTCCGTTTGCAAATGTCTGTTACCAGATTCAGCAAACCGGCGTAGGCCGCTTCCGTAACGGCATACGGGTCTGAGGTGTCGCTTGCCACCTCGATAGTCACTGCTCTGTTGTCGTTCGCCGATGATGAAGTACACCAAGAGCGGTCTTTTTCTTCTACATACATGCCGATTCTTCCGTCATATCCAACGCCATAGTTAGAAGATGCGCCTTTAGAAGATGGTGCAAAAAAAAATCGCACCCAAGCTCTCAATGCTACATTGGCCTACAACACAGTGGATTGAAATTCTATCAATCGCGTATTTTCTTTTTTCCTGACTGGTTGGGTGAAATTCTTGTGTACTCTACAAGTGGACTATTGCTCATCCCGACACTCCCTCCTTCCTGGGCTACGCCCGCAAATTGGTTATAATAATTCTGACCATAAGAAGCCCGCTTCGTTTTTGTACGGCTGTGCTCTGATCCGCAGGCCGCTCAAATTGAAGCAAAACAGCATTAGAAGCCTGCAACACAGATGTCGCAGACTTCAATGTAGATAGAACGCTTTTATAGCCGGTGGTGAGTTCCTGAAGCAAGTATTCCAACTGCATGGTAAGATCTCCAATGGACTTGCCAGTTGATTTTGCGTAGTTAAGCAGCCCCTCTTTGCGGCTCCAGAATGTCCATTGTGCCAAACCATAGCCGGCACTGTCGTGGACAAAATTGCCATAACTGCCGTTATCAACTGCGGCGGTATACTCGTCATCTGTCATACCAAATTTGTTGTTATATGTATTCTGAAGATTTGTTGGAAGCAAGCCTGACTCCGCATATAAATTGCCCATCAATCCTGCTGCTCCGTAATCATTCAAACCTTTCGACTTCAAGAACTCCCATATCGTTTTATCATTTGCCATCTAAAATTACCTCCTGATAAACGCCTGGTTAATCGTCCTCGTCGTCGCCTCTTCCATCCCCCTCGCAAAACTTTGCAATGGTATCTTCGTCTACAACATCTCCCTCTTCATCGTAGATCAGCCCGGTTTCCTCATCGTAGTTGAGCTGACCAATATAAGGCAGATCATCGTCGATTTCTTTGTTGTAGTAGCGCATATTCAAAATAGGCTTACTGTTTTTATCACCCATAAAAGAGACCTCCCTTATAAAAAGCGGGAGCACGACATAAATCGGCTCCCACTAAGACAAAAGACTTACTATTTTACAGACAGATTCAGATCAGTTTATAGCGCGGCTTTTCCTCTTTGAATAGCCAGTATCTTAAATAATCGTCAAGAACGATTGCTATGGCAGACAGTGCAATCCACGCAATAGAAAAATGGCAGACATATTTGCCCAAGAATATTGAGCGGCATGTCAGAGTAATCCCACACATTCAGACCTAACCATACATTCACGACAAGACCTGTAATAAATTCAAGGACTGTAACGACCACTGCGCCTATCATGGACTGCCATAGAAATAAAAATCCCAAGGAAATATCTCGTTAATAAGCCCTATGGCGACAAAGCAAATGCCGCCAAGGACGAACATCGAGATATGTGTGTGGCCACGCCATAAAAGCTCAATCAGTATATAGATCAAACCACCAACCACAAAAAGAAAAGCAGTTTTTAAGCTATGGCGTACAATCATATTGATTACGTTTCCTCAGATGCGTATTGAGCCATCTTCTCTACAATGGCCTGCATTTGCTGCTGTGCCACCGCAAGCTTTTCATTCATCTCAGTGAGATAAGGCTCAGGCAAATTCATTCCGTATTGAACGGCAGAAATAGCTTCTGCGCTTTCAAGGCTCTGAACATACTGCTTTAGTTCATTATGATATGTTGTTTGAGTGGTAATGAGTGTTTGAGCGGCGACATAAATTTGAACGATCTCGCTTGCGGAATAAACCCGACACACACCGCCGTCAGATTGGTATGGGAACTCTGTTCCGCCAAGCTCAACAACACGGAACAAGTTATTGATGTTTGACTGATCTTCAATACTTAGGTTGAAGGGTACTTCATCATCTCCAAGCGTAATATCTACACCATTCACAATTACCGCATTGCATGTCTTAGAAATCTCTCCAAGCTTTTTGCGGCCATAACCACGGACAGAGCATCTTCCTCGCCTACAATTTCTACAACATCGGAAATTGCAATCCAACCATGATCGACCGCTTTAAGCAGGCCAGTAGTGTCAATCACGCCGGCTTCATACATAGACTTTAGCTTTTCTTTTCACGGTTATCCCTCCAATACTGTAAGAATTAGTTCGTCAACAAGGTGCTGCTGTTCAGCTACCACACCGCCGCCGTCAAATTTTGATACAACAACTGTATCTGCGTCCTCGATATCGTCATGCCCGATAAGATTGTAGGCGACTCCATCATAAGCCACCCCAATGGCATGATCCTCATCAGCGGGTACAAAACACCCGCTGTTTCCGTAACGGATAAATTCAGCAGAGTCCGTTACGCCAATTTCTGTTCCGTCTGAAACCTTAATAATACGATACATTAGCGTCCCTCCTTTGCGCCAACAAGCTTAGCGATGTATTTCAAATCGTCGATCCCCGCGTTGTAGAAATCATGGTTCCAAAGCCAGAAGTCTTCATGCTCTTTTCTTTTTTATACTTCTGGCACAGTTGATCCTCCCAGACCTTATCCCACCTGCTCTGATAGGAAGCATCTCTACGCTCAAGAGTATTTTTTGATCGATCTCACAAGGTTCCCGCGCAGCAAGCCGTTTCCATCATCGTCTTGAGAAAAAGTATTCATGTGCATTCTTGCTTGATAATGTACACAGCGGCTTTTCACAATAATAGATAAAACGATCATCCCCATGTAATTTTGTGCCATATGGGATGTTGACATATCCATTGATTCCGTCAAACTTTGCGCGTCTGCTTGTAATATAGTTTTGATAACTCACTATAAGACCTCAAACAAAAGAAAACACCCAGAGAAAAACTCTGAGTGTTTCTAAATTTGATATGAAATTAGGTTAATTTCCTCCCGCCATCGGCGGTAGATATAGTGTAGGCGGGTCAACCAGCCAATTTTAACTGCCGTTCCTGCCTATACTTATTAAAGATTGCGTAGTCCATCCGTCTCAAACGCAGTAACCTTCCGTGATCATTAAATGTTCTGTAGTATGCGGTTTGAGAGTTCATGTACTGATCAACTTCCTCCAGAGTTTTCTTTTCCCTCAAGGAATTGACGATGGAAGAGTTTGAGTTTTTTCTTCTCGCCCGCTTCACTCCATCCCTGCATCCATTCACTTTAATCTTTTCCTGTCTCAGTCAGAGTAAATCTTGCCTTACAAAACTTGAATGGTTTTGTGAGAGGGATGATTTTACACTTTCTCTTATTCACGGGGATTCCCGCAGACTCAAACCGGCGCACAATGAGTCTGGCAACTTTCTTCAGCTCTTCAATGTCCGGCATGATAATATAGTAGTCATCCATATAATGGCCGGCACAGTGAATCCCGAGCTGACACTTAATAAAGTTGTCGATTGCGCTTGGAAGAGAAACCATCTCCTGTTGGCTTGGCTCTACTCCAAGCGGCATTCCTCTACCTGGGCTGGTACAAGGAGAATTCGCCACAATGAGATCCGCCAGCGCCCGTACATCCTCATTCATAATGTACTTTCTATGACGCTGATAAATAAGTTCGTGATTTGCGTTTGGGAAGAACCCTTTTTAGATCGAGAAGGAATACAGCTCCTTCCCTGCCGTATCTTCTGTAGTGCCAAGATAGGTGCTTCTTCACACGCTTGAAGTGCCAGTGCAATCCTTTGTTTTTCTGGCTTGCGCCGTTGTCGTAAATCATGCTCGGCGTATAGAGCGGAGATAAAACCTTGTTGGTTTCTATCTTATGGATTTGCCTGTCTTCAATGTGTGGCGCGTCGATTGGCCTGACCTTGCCGCGCTCGTGCAAAATAAAGTGGGCGCACTTTCTCGGCTTCCACTTTCCATCCAGTACGAGCCGTCTTCTCTTGGCAGTACCAGAAAATAAATGGAGTTCAAAGTTCTGTGTGCTTTGTTTTCCATCGCACACCGTTACAACATTTCTTACCCCAGTAGAACATATCGCGGTAGTTAAAAAACATCTTCGAGAGAGAGCCTACCGCACTGCTTCTCATCCACCGTTTTATTAGTCGCTTTTTGTTTCCCTGCGACGATATCGCGCCTCCCGGCGCTCTTCGCTTGTCATAAAAATTATTCGCCCTCCCGCATAGATTAAGTTGTAGGTGCGCGTCAAACTACATTGACCTTACACATGAAACGAGGTTAGCACAATCCCCCGCCATGCAAGCAGCGTCCGTGTAAAAAGTCGTCGATGGGCAGTTTTTTATGGGCTTTCACCAAAGGGAAGCAAATCTCCTTTTTGCGAAGGTCGTCTTTCACCGAAACGGTTACTCCATGTGACCTCGCATCGCAAAATCTGGGCAGCAACGCCCCTGAAGTGTAGGCAAGGTTATTGCCGGCCGAGCCGTCAGTCCACACAAAGCAGAAATTGGTGGTACTGTTGTAACGGGCGGAGCGGAGCCACCACCAAGCCTACAGTAGAGCGGACAAAAACAGTCTCACTTACAGACATGCACCCAATAATTTAGTTATCCTTTTTGTTTTGCCTGACCAACTGACTTGATATTGCCCTTGATCAATTCGTCCTCATGATCAATCATTTTCACCAAGGTTTGCAGCCATGCGGTCAAGCTTTTTCTACAGCTTCTTTAGAGCCAACCTGTCTCCCACTGCTTGTTGTAAAACACCCTTCTGGATTTTGCATCATTACAAGATAGCAATGAGTAAGTCTCACATCCAGCGCTTTCAGAGATGCTCTTGCCTCTAACAGATGTCTTCATTTACATGCATATGAATCTT
>VOFJ01003399.1_pt1 | contig 34520 bp, 53 predicted proteins | sample 5384081 | NCBI WGS metagenome assembly VOFJ01 (sample SAMN12384729, study PRJNA508395) | human gut metagenome | isolation source: healthy gut I | host: Homo sapiens
AAGGCTACAAACAGCGAGGATATTTTTATGACAGATTAGCGAGAAGTTATTAAGTATAACTTCGAATCCCATACAGAGGGAAAGGAGCGGCGGCAAAGTTTGAAGTTGAAAACCTTCTTGAAGCACTGAACCTGTTAAGCGCGCAGCTCAGTAAACGAAGAAATACACGCTTTCGCCGTACAATACGTTCGAGGTGTACGAGCCAAAGCGCCGCGTAGTTATGTCGAATGCCTATAAAGACAAGGTTGTTCAACATTCGCTTTGCGATAACGTGCTTGAACCGATCCTTACAAGATCATTCATCACGGACAACCACGCTTCGCAAGTAGGTAAAGGGACGCATTACGGGTTAGACAGGCTTCAAGAATTCTTGCGGAGGTTTTACCGGAAAAAACGGAATTGACGGTGGATATTGAAGGGTGATATATCAAAATACTTCTATTCCATTAGGCACGACGTGTTAAAAAAACCTTAATCCGCAGGAAAATAACCGATCCGGACGTTTTGTGGCTTGTTGAAATGATAATCGACAGCACAGAAGGAAACGTCGGAATACCGATCGGAAATCAATCTTCACAGCTTTTCGCCCTTCTCTACCTCAATAATTTAGATCACTTCATCAAGGAAAAGCTGGGCATTAAATACTACGGAAGATATATGGACGATTTCTTCTTGATACACGAAGATAAAGCCTATTTGCAGTATTGCCGCGCGGAGATCGAAAAACACGTTGCCGCGATCGGCTTGTCCTTGAACAATAAAACAAACATTTACCCGCTTCGGAACGGGGTGGATTTCTTGGGATTTCACACTTATTTGACCGAAACAGGCGCAGTTATACGGAAGGTACGCCGCCGAAGCAAAAACAATATGAAGCGGAAATTGAAGAAAATGCGCGGACTTGCGGAAGCGGGAAAGATCACGACGGCGACCGTCGAACAATCCCTATCAAAGCTGGCGGGGACACGCCGCAAAGGGAAAGTATTATCACTTGATCCGGCGAACGGATCACTATTACAACAGGCTTTTCAATTCAAAGGAGGCGGAAAAATGTCAAAAGCATTAAGTTCCAGTTTGCCGTGGGGAAAAATCGAAGTTCCGTTTCTTTCGGCGTATCAATCGCGCTTCGGTGCGAAGATAGTATTCAAAATTGCCGATAAGAACCACAGCGGGTATCCGGCAATTCCGTTACGCTGATCGCCGAAAAATTATCCAGCTTATGTGTTCAGATGCAAAGGAACCGAGTAACAGCAACAGCGACCGGAAGAATTACGGCAACAACAGGCACATTCATTCTAATATTTTGCAATGGCTGAACAGCAACGCAACGGCAGGCGAAAATGGTACAGCGCAAAGCACAGGGCGGACAGCGCGCCGCCCACAAATGCGAACGTATGGAATAATTAAAACAAAATACGACGCGTGGGCGGGCTTCCTTGCTATGCTTGATCGAAGTTCGTTGCGGGCTTCTGACAACAAACGCAGACCGTCGCAAAAGAAATACCGTTACCGACGGCGGAAGCTATGAAACGGTAACGTCAAAAAATGTTCCTTGCGTCCACCACAGAAGTGGGGCTTGCGAATGAAAACAATATCGCAGAAGGAACGCTTCTTGCGCTATTCAGCAACAACGCTTCCCGCGTCGCTTATCCTACGGCGCAATGCGTGAGCAATTCCGAGTACACGGACGCTAATTTCAGCACGTCAAAGGGCTGGTATTGGTGGCTTCGAACGCCTCATTCGTCGAACGCCTACTACGTCCGCCGCGTCAATTCGGACGGCTCTTTGAACAGCAGCGTCGCGTTCAACGGCCGCAATGGCGTTCGCCCGCTTTGTAATCTTAAATCTTCTATCTTGGTATCTGACAGCCCGAACAGCGACGGAAATTATACGGTAATCTACAATTCCGCGCCTTCCGCGCCGCCCAGCATTACCGCGCCAGCAACGTGTTACAGCGGGCAGAACATCAACATTTCTTGCGCGGCGACGACCGATCCGGAACGGCGACGCGCTGACCTATTGTTTCGAGCGCTCATACAACAGCGGCGCGTGGACACAGGTTCAAGCGTCCGCAAGCAGGACGTTCACGGAAGCGGTATCGACCGCGTGGAACACGTTGAAATACCGCGTCCGCGCGAAGGACAGCTACGGCAATTATTCCGCGTACACCACAAGCGGAGATATTGCCGTAATCCATAACCAGCCGCCCGTGATTTCCGGCAGTAACGCCGATCTTGGCACGAAGCGCGGGGATTTCACCTATCAATACAGCGTAACCGATCCGGACGGCGACACGGTGAACGTTGTTGAAAAGATCGACGGAAAGACAATCGCGACGAAGAACGCGATCACGCTGGGCGCGACGCAGACGCTTTCCGTTTCCGGAAACACCTTCACGGCGCTTACGAACGCAAAGCACACGATCACGATTACGGCGACCGACAGCGCAGGAAATAGCGCCGTCCGGACGCTGACGTTCACGAAGTCGATCGCGGGCTTCGTCGTTATCACGCTTTCAGCGCCGCTGGAAGCCAACAGCCAGCCGACACGCGCGAATATCAAGGTAACGCGAGATATTCCGGCGGGCGGCACGTTCAAGGTTGAAGCGACGAACAATCCGTTTGACGCTTCCCCCGTTTGGGAGGATTGCACGAACGCGGTTGTTCAAGGCGTTGCACACGTTTTCACAAATAAGATCAACACGGCGGCGCAGTACGGAATGAATATCCGCGTAACCGTCCAGCGCGGCGACGCGCTGACCGCTTGCTGGGTATCGGGGATCGGGGGAATTTTGAATGAGCGTAACACACAAGAAGAGCAACGGCGGAGCTTCCACCGAAATTGAAAAAGAGGTTCGGGAAGTCAAAGCGGCGGGAGAGCAAACCGCCGCTTTGCGCCCTATCCTTCAAAGCGCAGATCGTGCAGGATCGCGCCGCCGGAACGAACGTCATTTCCGACGCGGCGATCCTGCAATCGGCGGAAGTGATCGAATACGACGAAATACGCCGACAATCACGCTTACAACACCGTCGGCGAAATCATCAAGCACAACGGGCGGTATTACGAGATCAAAGCGGCGCAACGTCGAACGCGGCGGCTTATCCCGTTGAAACCACCTTCGCGTACTATCGCTTGATCGAGCTTTCCGCGACCGGAACGCTTGACGATCCGATCCCGTATCCGGAAACGGCGGGGATCGTCGTTAATGTCGTTTCCGGCTTGTATTACAGCTACAAAGGCGCGGTATACCTTGCAAAAGCAGATATGCCGAATTGCGTTTATCCGCCGGACACGGCGGGCTTGTGGCAATGGGAAAAAGTAACCTAACGGGAAGGAGGATCAACGATGGACACTTTCGCAACGGTTCTTTCCGTCTTTTCTACCGTATGCGCTATCGTGTTCGGCTATATCGCTTTTGTTCGTAACAGGGACAAGGACAAGGAAAGCAATGTGAAGCACGACGCGACAGTTTTAACCGAAATCGGCTATATCAAGGCCAACACGGACGAAATCAAGGCGGAGCAAAAGGAACAGCGCAAGACGAACGTTGAAGTCGTTACGCGCCTGACCGCCGTTGAAGCGTCCGCGAAACAGGCACACAAGCGGCTTGACCACATCGAAAACGAATGGATCAAGCAGAGTAACGCCAGCGGCGGCGGGGGCTTCCCCGCCGCTTCTTCATTGCAAAGGAGGGTTCAGCAATGAGCAATAGCAAACTTATTTCGTGTACGCTGATTTCGCCGAACAAGAACAGCCCACGAAATCACAAGATCGACACGATCACAATTCATTGCGTCGTCGGGCAATGTTCCGCCGAGAGGATCGGCGAAATCTTCAAGCCGACTTCGCGACAGGCAAGTTCAAACTACGGGATCGGCTACGACGGGCGGATCGGGCTTTACGTCGATGAAGCCGATCGTTCGTGGTGCAGTTCTTCGGCGGCGAACGATAACCGCGCAATCACGATCGAGGTTGCAAGCGACACGAAGCACCCATACGCCGTGAATGATAAAGCATACGCGGCGCTTCTTGATCTTGTCGAAGATATTTGCCGCCGGAACGGGATCAAAAAGCTGGTATGGAGTACAAGCAAGGACGACCGCGTAAACCACAAGAACGGGTGCAATATGACCGTTCACAGGGATTACGCGAACAAGTCTTGCCCCGGCGATTATCTGTATAACCGACACGGCGAGATCGCGGCGGAGGTAAACAGGCGGCTGGGCGTTCCAGCGGAGGAACAGAAGCCGGAGCAGAAGCCGCAGGCGACGCGAAGAGCCTTTACCGCGTCCAGCTTGGAGCGTTTGAGAAGAAGGACAACGCAACGGCGTTCGCGGCGAAGCTGAAAAAGGAAGGCTTCGATACCTATATCGTGCAGATCGGCAAGTATTACAAGGTGCAAGTGGGCGCGTTCAGCGTCAAGAAGAACGCGGAAGCTATGCTGGAGAAGTTGAAGAAGGCGGGACACGACGACGCTTTCATTACCTATTCCGGCACGTCCGGCGGGACATCGGCGCGGAAGATCACAACGGGAAGCAAAGTGCGCGTGAAAGCGGGCGCGAAAACCTATTCCGGCGGAAGCCTTGCTTCCTTCGTCTATTCCCGCGATCACATCGTCAAGGAGCTTTCCGGAAAGCGCGCCGTGATTACCTACGGCGGAACGGTTGTCGCGGCGGTGAACGTCGATGATCTAACGCTTGTTTAACACACGCACAACGCACGGTATGCGTTACACAACGCGCGCCGTGCGTTAATTGCGCTATGAAAGGGGGACGCAATGAAAAACAAACCTTCGAGCGGGAAGCGGGTGGCGAAGCGCCGCTTCTTCAAGGCTGACGAACGCTTCGCAACGAAAGCCGTTATTGTGATCGCGATTACAACGGCGGCTTTCATCGTCGCGCAGTACGTTTCATTCCTTGTCACGCGGCAGGAACAAACCGTTCTGATCGAATGGTATTTCCGCGCCGTCGTGATTGAATGTGGCGTAATGATGATGAAGCGTCTTGCCGAAGTAATTATCGGCAGGATCAAGAAAAAAGAAAAAATCGACATAACAGAAAGCGAGGATACAAACAATGACTATTGATCTTACCAGCATTGCAAACGCCGTGATCGCTCTTATCGCGGCTATCATTACCGCCTTCGTGATCCCGTGGATCAGAAGCAAGACGACCGCCGCACAGTTTGAGAAAATCAAAATGTGGGTAACGGTTGCCGTCGAAGCCGCCGAACAGATTTACACCGGAAGCGGCAGGGGCGAAGAGAAGAAAGCATACGTTGTTGAATTTCTGAATAGCAAGGGCTTCAAGATCGACGCGGAAACGCTGGATAAACTGATCGAAGCCGCCGTCTTTAATCTTCCGGACTACTTCACTATTTCCGGCATTCCGGCGGATACCGACAGCAACAAAGAGTAATTGACCACGCGGCGGATCGCGCTTCCCCTTTCAGCCTTTCGCCGCATAAAGAAAAATCCCCCGTGCGGGCTTTCGAGCCTTGCACGGGGGATTTTTTTATTTGGTTCACTTCGTATAGACGACGCGCGCTTCGGCGTTGTAAATCTTTTCGTTATCTTCAAAGCAATCAATCGTGATCGTTACATCATCGACGCGATCAACAATCGGGAGCGTTTGCGAAAGATCGCTTTTCCGAACGTATCCGATCAATTCATCTTCTGCAAAAACACGGACGGCGGGCGCGCCTTCGTATTCGCACGTTTCCAAACGACCGTCAATTCCGATCCCGTCGCTTTCGCGATACAGCAAGAACACGCTGGCGGCTATCGAATGTTACGCCGGACACAGGCAAAGAAAGAACGCCGTGCGTAGCTTCAAATTCGCGTCGGCGGGCTTCTGCTTCCGCTTGCGCGCGGGCTTCTTCCTCTTCTTCGGCGGCGGCTTTACGCGCCTTTTTCTCTTTGGAAAATCCTACAAGAGCAAGGACAACGGCAACGGCAACACCGGAAGCGAATTCGCCGATCCCGTCCGGAAGGAAGGTGAAGGAACATAAAAGGAACAGCGTGGCGGCAACAAAAAGAGCGATAGAAGATTTTTTCATTCTCATTCCCCTTTCAAATTGTAAATTTTTAAGGCAGAATTCGCCCATTTTGACCTTTAACACAATTATACGCCCGCCGTGCGCTAAAATCAAGAATAAAGCGGAATATTTACACACGCTTTGCAAATAATCAGAATGAAGAGGGATCGCGGCAGCAATGAAGATATATGATTACAACGGCAAAAAGAACATTTGCGGCGACCGATTGCGCGAAGCGCGCGTCGTCCGGCGGCTACGTCAAGAGGATTTAGCCGCACAAATACAGTTGAAAGGGATCAACATGGAGCGGGACAGTATAAGCCGAATTGAAATCGGTACGCGCTTCGTGTCCGACTTTGAATTGAAGATATTTGCAGAAGTGCTGGGCGTTTCGGTAAATTGGCTTTTAGGCATAGACGAATAACGGCGGCGGGGTGATCCCGTCGCCGCTTTTCTTTTATAGGCGCATAAAATACGCATAATTTTTTCTCAAAACCTATTGACATATACGTATTGAAGGCGTATAATAGTAAATGTAAGGAGGACAGCAGATGAAAACAAAAGACCTTATCGAGCTTTTAGAGCGAAACGGCTGGAAGTTCAAGCGGCACGGCGCGAACCACGACATATACGTGAAGGACGGTCAAAGGGAAAGCGTCGTAAGGCACAGAGAAACCGACGAAGAGTTAGCAAAAGCAATCATCAAGCGGCGCGGGCTGAAATAAGCCCGCCGCCCTTGGCGATAATATATAGCACAGTTTCAAGGAGGTATTCAGAATGAAAAACGCATATCCCATCGTTATGACGCAGGGAAAAGAGTTCGTCGTGGTATTCGTCCCCGATTTCAATATCAATACACAGGGCAAGGACATTCCGGACGCGATCGAAATGGCACGGGACGCAATCGGGCTTATGGGAATTGATATGCAGGACGACGGCGAAGCGTTGCCGGAAGCGTCGAGCATTGCAAGCGCACAAGCCGAAGCGCCGTCCGGCGCGATCGTTTCGCTGGTTGACGTTGATTTCGCGGAGTACCGCAGAAAGAACGATATGCGCGTCGTGAAGAAGAATTGCACCATTCCTTCATGGCTTAACTTTGAAGCGGAGCGGGCTGGCGTGAATTTTTCCGCCGTCCTGCAAGCGGCGCTTAAAAGCGAATTGCATATCACAAGCAGATAATCAGAGAGGGCGAAGGGCGGCAGAAATGCCGCCCTTTTGTCATATTCGGAAGCTGGAGGAAGGAAGAATGCACAAACACTTGACTTGGACAGACCGCCTAAAAATCGAAAAAGGCTTGAAAGAGGGCTTGAAGCCTTGCGCGATTGCCGACCGTCTGCACGTCCACAATACAACGATATACAGGGAGTTGAAGCGCGGACGCTATACGCATTTGAATTCCGACTTGACGACCGAAGAACGCTATTCGCCGGAGATCGCGCAACAGCGCTATGAAGAGAACCTAAAAGCCAAAGGCGGCGAATTGAAGATCGGCAACGATTACGAATTATCCGCCTTCATCGAAAAGAAGATCGGCGAAGAAGGCTATTCCCCCGCCGCCGTCGTCGGAGAAATCAAGCGGCTGGGGCTGACCTTCAAAACGGAGATCAGCGAAAAGACGATCTATAATTACATCGACAAAGGCATATTCTACGGGATCAGCCCGAGAGCTTGCCGGAACACGGAGAGCGAAAGCGGAAGTATGACAAGGTGGAGCGGAAGAAAGCCGCCCGCGCGCCGCAAGGCGAAAGCATAGAGGAACGCCCGCAGGAAATCAACGATCGGCAGACCTTCGGACATTGGGAAGGCGATTGCGTATGCGGGAAGAAGCGGACGAAGGAAACCTTGTTCGTTCTTTCGGGCGCTTGACACGGAACGAAATTATTATCAAAATGCCGGATCAGACCGCCGCCAGCGTCGTGGCGGCGCTGAACAAGTTAGAACGCCGCTTCGGGAAGAAGTTTTCACAGATATTCAAAAGTATTACGTTTGACAACGGATCAGAATTTATGGATTGCGCCGGAATTGAAAAATCCGTCTACGGCAAAGACCGGAAGCGCACGAAGGTTTACTATTGCCACCCGTACAGCGCATACGAACGCGGCACGAACGAGAACATAAACAAAATGATACGGCGGTTCTTGCCGAAAGGAACGGACTTCCGGAAAGTAACCGTCGCATATATTCAGCGCGTCGAAACGTGGATCAACAATTACCCGCGCGAGATTTTTTAGGCTTTGAAACGTCCGGATCGCTCTTTGAAAGATACGTCGCCGAAGCCGCTTGAACCTTCTGAAAAAATATTTTAGTTTTTTCTGCTTTTTACTCTTGACTTTTGCGATTTTTTGTCAAAATTTGGAAAAATCTTCCAGCCCTCGGCATACGCCGGTAAGGCAGACATCTGGCGTAAGAGTCAAAATGGGCTGCGCCCGCCGTTTCCGGCTGGCCGATCGCCGCTTTGCCAGAGGGGCAGTGTGCTCCTGACCCTCCAGCAGCTCCACCACAATGGAATTGCTCATGAGAAAGCCCCGTGGCGTCAGACGCCAGCGGCCCCCTCCAGGGTAGCCAGGCCCTGGGTCTGGTACTGCTGCAGCAGCTCCTCCAGGGGGGGCGAAGGGCAGCAGATATTGCCGCATGTAGGTCTCCCCGTCGATACCCTCGGAGGTCCGCAGACGCAGCATCAGGTACTCTCCCGCCCGTTCCCGGGCCGGGACTTCCTGGCATTCAGACAGGATGGGGCCTCCATGCTTCACCCCGTCCATATACTTATAAATATCCGGGGCAATGGTGAACCGCTTGCCCCCAAAGTCGGGAGCTGGCGCTGGGGCCGAAGCCCAGATATTCGCCCCCGTCCAGTATTTCATGTTGTGCCGGGACCGCAAGCCCCGGCGGGCAAAGTTGGAGATCTCATACTGGGCGTAGCCATGTTCCTTGAGGATTCGAACGGCGGACACAGGTACATATCCGCCTGGGCGTCATCGTCCGGCAGGTTCACTGCATCCTTGTACTGCCAAAGGGGGGTTCCCTCCTCCACCTTCAGGCCGTAGCAGCTCATGTGCTCCGGGGCCAGCTCCAGAACATGCTCCAGGGTCTCCTCCCAGGCCGTGAGACTCTGGCCGGGCAGGCCGTAGATCAGGTCCAGGGACAGGTTGCGGATGCCCGCCTTCCGGGCCAGCTCCACCGCCTGGACCGCCTGCCGGTAGCTGTGGGGGCGGCCCAGCTTCTTGAGAAGGCCGTCGTCATCGCTCTGGACCCCCAGGGAAATCCGGTTGAAGCCCTCCGCCCGCAGACGCTTCAGAAGCTTTTCCGTGACAGAATCAGGATTGGCCTCAAAGGTGATTTCCCCGTTGCCCGACACCGAAAACCGGCGTCGAACGGCGTTCAAAATTTGAACCAGGCCATCGGCGCCCAGGTAGGCGGGGGTGCCGCCGCCGAAATACACCGTGTCCACCTGGTAACCTGGGGCCAGAGCCCCAGCCTCCTTGATGTGCAGGCACACCGCCTCCAGGTAGTTCTCAATAAGTCCCTTCTCCCGGGAGCCGCCCAGGGGAGTAGAAGTCGCAGTACTGGCATTTGCTGCGGCAGAAGGGTACGTGGACATAAATGCCCAAAGGGAATCTTTTCTTGTTGTGCAAATACAGGCACCGCTTGTCTCCTTTCTAACCATAACCGCCGGTATCTCCCCATCATTCACCCCATTCTAATAGAAGAAAAACCAGATGGCAGCCGCCAAAGCAGCCCGAATCAGGGATGGAATCAGCCGGCTTCTCCAGGTTCGTTCCCTCTGTGCAAACCAGGAGGGAACCCCGCCCCCTGCTGGCGCGTCATAGGATTGGGATGCAGAATCCGGAACCGGGTCTCGGCGGCGTCCGCCCGGGGCACAGCCGGGCGGGGCACCTTAGCATCGCGGTTTCCACAGTCAGGGCAATACTTGGACAGAGGTGGAATCTGTTTTTGCCACACGGATCATACGCCATTCCGGTCCATTCACCACCGGTTCAATCCTCATCCAGCTTCAAAACCGCCATAAAGGCCTCGCTGGGGACGGAGACGGTGCCAAAGGTACGCATACGCTTTTTGCCTTCTTTCTGCTTTTCGAGCAGCTTCTTCCTTACGGGTGATGTCGCCGCCGTAGCACTTGGCAAGAACGTCTTTGCGCAGCGCCTTGATCGTCTCCCGGGCAATGACCTTTCCGCCAATGGCGGCCTGGACGGAATTTCAAACATCTGCCGGGGAATGTTTTCCTTCAGCTTTTCGCAGATTTTCCGGGCCCTGGGATAGGCGTTGTCCGCAAAGAGAATGAAGCTGAGGGCATCTACCATGTCTCCGTTCAGGAGGATATCCAGCTTCACCAGCTTGGAGGGCCGGTATTCATCCATCTCATAGTCCAGGGGAGCCGTAGCCCCGGGTTCTGGACTTTAAAGCGTCGAAGAAGTCATAGATAATTTCGTTTAGGGGGCATCTCATAGTGCAGCTCCACCCGGGTGCTGTCCAGATACACCATGTCTTGGAACTCCCCCCGCCGGGCGGTACACAGGTCCATGATGTTGCCCACATATTCCTGGGGGGGCCATGAGGCTGGCCTTCACGTATGGCTCCTCCGCCAGCTCAATTTCCGCCGGGCCCGGATAGTTGGGGGGTTGTCCACCATGGCCACCGAGCCGTCGGTTTTGGTGATCCGGTAAACCACGTTGGGGGCGGTGGTGATGAGATCGAGATTGAATTCCCGCTCCAGCCGCTCCTGGATGATCTCCATGTGCAGAAGGCCAAGGAAGCCGCAGCGGAAGCCGAAGCCCAGGGCGATGGAGCTCTCCTGGGTATAGGTCATGGACGCGTCGTTGAGCTGGAGCTTTTCCAGAGCTTCCCTCAGATCCTGGTACTTGGAGCCATCGGCAGGGTACACGCCGGAAAACACCATGGGCTGCACCGCCCGGTAGCCGGGCAATGCCTCCCCAGGCAGGTCGGGCGGCCTCTGTGACGGTGTCGCCCACGCGGGTGTCGGAGACGGTCTTGATGGAGGCCGTGAGATATCCTACCTCCCCGGCTCCCAGCTCCTGTGTGGGGCGCAAGCCCAGGGGATGCATCGCCCCCCACTTCCACCACCTTGTAGACCGCGCCGGTGGCCATCATCTTCACATCCATGCCGGGCCGGATGGTCCCTCCATGACCCGGAAGTAGACGATGACGACCCCGATAGGAGTCGTACTGGCTGTCAAAAATCAGTGCCTGGAGGGGTGCGGACCGGTCGCCGGTGGGGGCAGGGATGTCGGAAACAATCCGCTCCAGAACGGCGTGGATGTTGATCCCGTTTTTGCGGAAATCTCCGGCGCATCCTCCGCCGGGACGCCAATGATGTCCTCAATCTCCGCTTTCACCTCGGCAGGCCGGGCAGCAGGCAGATCAATTTTATTAATGACCGGCAGGACCTCCAGGCCCTCGTCAACGGCCAGATAGGTGTTCGCCAGCGTCTGGGCCTCGATGCCCTGCGACGCGTCCACCACCAGCACCGCACCCTCGCAGGCAGCCAGGGAACGGGAGACCTCATAGTTGAAGTCCACATGGCCAGGGGTGTCGATCAGATTCAGGTCATAGGTCTCCCCATTGTCAGCTGTATACTGCAAACGCACGGCCCGGGCCTTGATGGTAATGCCGCGTTCGCGCTCTAAGTCCATAGAGTCCAGAATCTGGTCCTCCATCTCCCGGCGGTCAATGGCGTTGCACTGCTCCAGCAGCCGGTCAGCCAGGGTGGATTTGCCGTGGTCGATGTGGGCCACGATGGAAAAATTACGGATTTTGGATAGGTCTGTCAATGTCTCTCACCTCAATAGGTCTGAAAGGCCGCCGCAGGGCACAAGGAGTCCCGCGGCGGCCCGGAAGGTCGTGTGTGGTTATGCCAGTGCAGCAGTGATGATGGCCATTTTGTAGACCTCATCGGCGTTGCATCCCCGGCTCAGGTCGTTGATGGGGGCATTCAGGCCCTGGAGAATGGGGCCGTAGGCTTCGTAGCCGCCCAGGCGCTGGGCGATCTTGTAGCCGATGTTGCCGGCCTCAATGCAGGGGAAGATAAAGGTGTTGGCCTGCCCAGCTACCGGAGAGCCCTTGCACTTGGTCTGGGCCACCACGGGAGAGAACGCGGCGTCAAACTGCAACTCGCCGTCGATGGCCAGCTCGGGAGCCAGCTTCTGGGCCTCCACCGTAGCATCGTGGCTCAGCTGCACAGTGTCGCCCTTGCCGGAGCCCTTGGTGGAGTAGCTCAGGTAGGCGACCTTCGGCTCGATGCCGAAGACCTGGGCGGTGCGGGCCGTCTCCACAGCCACCTCCGCCAGCTTCTGGGCGGCGGAGACCACCACGTTGCCGTCTTTGTCCACGGTGTCCTGGTAGTCAATGTTGATGGCGCAGTCGCCCATGGCCAGCTTTTCCTCGCCCCGGACCAGGATGAAGCAGGAGGACACCAGGGTGAGCCCCCTGCCTTGGTCTTCACCAGCTGCAAAGCCGGGCGGACGGTATCAGCAGTGGGTATGTGGCGCCGCCCAGCAGGGCATCGGCGTAACCCATCTTCACCAGCATGGTGCCAAAGTAATTGCCCTTGGACAGCGCTTTCCGGCAATCCTCAGCGGTCATCTTGCCCTTGCGGAGCTCTACCATCTTAGCTACCATAGCGTCCATCTCCGGGTAGGTAGCCGGGTCGATGATCTCGACGCCTTCCACGTCAAAGTTCCCGGCGGCGGCAGCAGCCTTGACCGCCTCCACCTCGCCAATGAGAATCGGGGTCAGGAAGCCGCCTTTTTTCAGCCGGTCCGTGGCCTCCAGAATTCGGGGATCGGGGCCTTCGGTAAAGACAATTTTCCGGGGATTCGCTTTCAGGACTTCAATCATCGCATTAAACATTTCAGGATCCTCCATGTCATGTACTTCCGGGGACGGGGCCTGCCCTGTTTCATAAAGTTTATTATACTACGAATTCAGCAGGTCTACAAGGGCTATTTCTGAAAAATTTCCCAGCGCAAAGAAAAAAAGTCATATATCCTGTGTGAAAATGGCCGGAAATGGAGCGTTTTCTCCACTTCCGGCCAAAATTTTCACGGGAGCAAGCCCTCCGGCAGCCCCACAGCCAAGGCCGTCCACTGCAGCGCCGCCTTGACGCTCCGGCAGGGGAGCGCCCTGCCTTCCCCGGGGACGGGCCCGTCAAGGAATTATTTTACCTCTTTAACAGATTCCACCAGTCCCTCTGCCAGGCCCGCCAGCCCCTGGAGCTCACTGGGAATGATGATCTTGGTGGCCTTGCCGTCCGCCACCTTCTGCATGGCTTCCAGAGCCTTCAGCTTCACCACCTGGTCGTTGGAAGCGGGCCGGTTCAGCATGGCCAGGGAGTCAGCCAGAGCCTTCTGCACAGCCAGAATCGCCTGGGCCTCGCCATCGGGCCCGCAAGATGGCGGCCTGCTTCTCAGCTTCGGCCCTTCAGAATGGCGGCCTGCTTCTCGGCGTCGGCGCGGAGAATGGCGGATTCTTTCTCACCTTCAGCAATGAGAATCGCGGACTTCTTGGTGCCCCTCAGCCTGGAGAATGGCCTGGCGGCGGTCCTCCGCCTTCATCTGCTTCTCCATGGAGCTCTGAATGTCAGCAGGAGGCAGAATGTTTTTCAGCTCCACCCGGTTGACCTTGATGCCCCAGGGGTCGGTGGCCTCATCCAAAATGGCCCGCATCTTGGTGTTGATCACGTCGCAGCTGGTGAGGGTGTGGTCCAGCTCCATATCACCGATGATATTACGCAGGGTGGTGGCGGTGAGGGTTTCCATCGCCATCATAGGCTGCTCCACACCGTAGGCATACAGCTTCGGGTCCGTGATCTGGAAGTAGATCACCGTATCGATTTGCATGGTGACATTATCCTTGGTGATGACGGGTTGGGGGGGGAAGTCAACCACCTGCTCCTTCAGGCTGACCCGTTTGGCCCACCCGCTCCAAGAAGGGAATCTTGATGTGAATGCCTACACCCCACACGGCGGAGAAGGCGCCCAGACGCTCAATGACATAAGCCTGGGACTGCTGCACCACCCGGATGTTGCGAATCACAACGATCAGGGCGATCACAATAATGGCTGCAATCCAGATCCATTCCATATTTGTTACCTCCAATTTTTATATTGACGTTTGCATGGCGGGAACCTCCGCCGGGGTGACAAAAAGCTTGACACCTTCGATCCGATCCACCCGAACCTGAGTGCCTGCGGGGATGGGCCGCTCTGTGGAGCTGCGGGCAGTCCAGACCACGCCTCCCACCTTCACGGCGCCCTGGGCCGCGATGTTGTCCACAGCCTCGGTGACCACGGCGACCTTGCCGATGACACTGTCTGCATTGGTGGCCGTGATCCGCGGCGTCACATACCGGCGCACCAAGGGCCTGAGGCAGGCCAAAAGCAGGGCCGACACCGCCAGGAACACACCAACCTGCACCGGCAAGCCTGCACCACACAGAGCGGCAATCAGGGCGGCCAGGGAGCCAGCCATAAACCACAGGGAGACCAGCGCCACCGTGGCAGCTTCCAGGATGCCAAAGAGAACCAGAAGTCCCAGCCAAATTGCAATTTCCATGTACACATCTTCCTTTCCTCATATCTTATGAACAGCATAGCAGGTTTGCAGTAAAAGGTCAATAGGCTACAGCAAATTTCATCTTATTTTTTCGAGAATGTTCCGGATTTCCTGGAAAATCCGGAACAAATCTCCACATTTCACGGCAGCTCAAACCGTTCGTGCAATCAGCAAACCGCTCATTCGGTTTTAGGGATTCAGGAGGATTTGCGCCAGGGGCGAGTTCTCTCCCAGGATGATGGTCTTCTCCCCCCATCCAGGGACTGCTTCAGGGCGTCCAGAGCCAGCGTGAACTCATAAAATTCTTTCTTATCCGGCGTATCATAGGCCTCCGCCAGCATCCGCATGTACTCAGCCTCGCCCTCCGCCTCCAGCTTGGCGGCCTCCGCCTTGGCATTGGAGACGATGATGTTCACCTGCTTATCCACATCGTTGCGAATGATGGAGGCGTCGTAGTTTCCGTCGGCGGTATACTTCTCCGCCATCTGGTTCCGCTCGGAGATCATCCGGGCGTAGACGGCATTTTCATTGGCCTCCGGTAAGTCGAACCGTTTGATCTTCACGTCTACGACTTCAATGCCATAATTTTGCGCCAAGGCGTTTACACTGGAGGCAATGCCCGCATAAATCTCGTTGCGCTCGGAAGCGTCGTCCATGTTGATGATGTCCGCCTGGGAGAGGGTGCCCATCACTGTTTTTTAAGGTGTTGTAGGTCAGGGCGTTGAGCCGCTCCTCTGCCACCACCGTAGAGCCCAGGGACTGGTAGAACAGGAGGGGATCGGAGACCCGCCAAAGGATGTAATTGTCCACGGTCATGTTCTGCTTGTCGGAAGTCAGTACCTCAGAGGGAGGAATGTCGTAGAGCATCATGGCCTTGGGGAAATACTTCACGCTGTCCAGAAAGGGCACCTTGAAGTGCAGCCCTGGCGTCTGGGTGGTGTGAATGATTTTGGAGAAGCGGACGGTGCAGGCATACTGGTTTTTCCTCTACGGTATAGACCGAGCTCAGCAGGCACACCAGAGCCAGCAGTGCCAGGACGCCAAGAATGATTTTCTTTTTTCATCTGATCAGTCTCCTCCCTCTGTCGGTGGGGTTGTGGGTTCCGTGGCCGGTTCGCCGGCGTCTACAAAAAGCTCTCCAGGGGCAAAACCATATCCACCCCATCGGCGTTTGTCGTGTTGATGTACAGCTTCACGCCGGGCAGCACCTGGGAAATGGCCTCATAGTACATCCGGGAGCGGGTGATTTCCGGGTTTCGCTGGTATTCCTGATACATGGCCTGAAACATGGCCACCTGCTCTGTAGCCTCGTTGATCCGGGCCTGCTTCAGATACTCGGCATTCTGAATCAACTGGTCCGCCTGGCCCTCAGCCTTGGGAATCTGGGCGTTTTGGTAGGCCTTGGCCTGGTTGACCACAGTCTCGGCCTGCTGCTTGGCGGTCTCCACCGCCTTGAAGGCCTCAATGACCTCCTGGGTAGGGGGCTCGGCGTCCTGGATTTTTACATCCACCAGGGTGAGGCCAATGTCATACTCCTGGAGCACCTCCGTAACCAGGGATTTCACCTGCATCTGAATGGCCTCCTTGCCGTCGGTGAGGACAGCGTCTACCTGAGTGGAGCCCACCACATTGCGGATCTGGCTTTGAATCAGGTTTCGCAGAACCTCTTCCGGGGAGTAGGAGCCGTAGAGGTACCGTTCCGGGTTGGAAACCTTGTACTCCACAAAGAAATCCACGTTGACGATGTTGTAGTCTCCGGTAATCATCTTGCCCTCATCGTCCACCACCTCGTAGCCCTCCGGGGTGCTGTCATCGGTGCGATAGCCCAGCTCAATCTTCTGGTACACATTGACCGCTACCTTCTGGGCCTTCTGAATGCCGAAGGAAGCTTAAAGTGGACGCCTGCACCGGTGACGTCGGTGACCTTGCCGAAGGTGGTCACCACGGCCTGGTGCTTGTCGTCTACGGTGTACCAACAGGTGCTGGCTGTCACAAGGACCAGAATCATGGCCACTGCGGCAATGAGAAACTTACCAACTTGCTTTCCGCTGGGCTTCTTGGGGCGGGACTTTTTCCCCATCTCCGCCATCGGGCGTCCAGTGATAGGTTCCGTTTTCCATGTGCATATCTCCTTTTTTTTCAAAATGAATGTGCTGCTGGATTAAATGCCCAGCTGCTGCATTTTGCTCCGCCGCCTGCTTCTGCAGCTGGGAAGAGAACCAGGCCGTGAGCATCACCTCCAGGGCGTCTGCCACCCGGTGCCGGGCCCCGGGGCAGGGCTCCTGGTAACCAGACAGCACAGCGTCCAGGGTCTCCTGCAGTCCCCGGGGAGGCCAGGTGTCCCGGTTGGCAGCGCGGCCAGGCGGAGAAAAAATGAGGTACATCACGCTATCGTCGATGATGTCGTCGCTTTCATCGTCCAATTGGCCGTTGACGTAGGACAGAATCCGGCAGATGGATTCCATGGGAAGGGCGGTTTTCAGCATGTTGATGATGATGATGCGGCTGAGCTGGCGGCGGTTGTACTTTTTTTTTTCTTCACCGGCGGGGCTAAAAACCCTCGCTTCACCCAGTTCTGGACCGCGTAGGGCTCCAGACCGGTGATCTGACACACCTGGGACAGAACCAGGCCGCCGGTGACGAACAGGGAGGAAAACAGCTCATCGGCTGCCTCCGGCCGGGACCCATCTACCGCCAGAACCGTGCCGGGCAGAATCCAGTTCATTTGAATCACTCCTCTGTCTCTCGAGATGTCTAGATTGTATCACACGGTCGTGCGACTGTCAAGATGGTTTTCGTAATTATTTTAAAAAATCACGCCGACAGTCAAAAGGGTTGTCGCCCCAATATTCAGCTCTTGTAACCTTCCACGTCAGGACCACAGGCCGTACGCCACACCTGCTTCAAAAGCGTCTGTGTCACCCCCGCCCAGCTCTGCTGTCAACGGTAAGAGGAGCGACTTCGCTGCCCCTGACAGCAAAAACCTTCAGACAGAACATCTATACGTGGACGCAAGGGGCCTGTTCCAAAATAGCTTTTTATAAAACTATTCCCTAATATATTAGCGGGAGAAAACACAAATTTACGTGTTTTCTCCCGCTATCTTCCACTTTGAAAAGGGGCCTGTTGCGAAAAAACGCATGTTGCAACAGGCCCCTTTACGATGTCACATGGGGGAATTATTCTGCGTGATCCACAGAGTACATGTGCTGGATCAGGTCCAGGACCTTGTTGGAGTAGCCAATCTCGTTGTCATACCAGGAGACGACCTTCACGAAGGTGTCGGTCAGAGCGATACCGGCCTCGGCATCGAAGATAGAGGTGCGGGAGTCGCCCAGGAAGTCGGAGGACACACGGGCTCGTCGGTGTAGTCCAGCATGCCCTTCAGCTCACCCTCGGACGCCTTCTTCATGGCAGCGCAGATCTCCTCATAGTTAGCGGGCTTCCTCAGGTTGACAGTCAGATCCACCACGGACACGTCCAGGGTAGGACGCGCATGGACATGCCGGTGAGCTTGCCGTTCAGGGCGGGGATGACCTTGCCCACGGCCTTGGCAGCGCCGGTGGAGGCTGGGGATGATGTTGCCGGTAGCGGCACGGCCGCCCCGCCAATCCTTCTTAGAGACACCGTCCACGGTCTTCTGGGTGGCGGTGGTGGAGTGTACGGTGGTCATCAGACCGTCGGTGATACCGAAGTTGTCGTGCAGCACCTTGGCGATGGGGGCCAGGCAGTTGGTGGTGCAGCTGGCGTTGGAGACGAACGGCATGTCGGAGGTGTAGGTGTCGTGGTTAACGCCCATGACGAACATCGGGGTGTCGTCCTTGGAGGGGGCGGACATCACCACGTGCTTGGCGCCGGCGGCGATGTGGCCTGCGGCCTTCTCCTTGGTCAGGAACAGGCCAGTGGACTCGACAACGTACTCAGCGCCAACCTTGGCCCAGGGCAGATCGGCGGGGTTGCGCTCTGCGAAGATCGGGATCTCTTTGCCGTTGACGATGATGGCGTTCTCGGTCGCCTCGACGGTGCCCTCGAACTTGCCGTGCATCGTATCATATTTCAGCATATAGGCCAGGTAATCAGCGGGGCAAAGATCGTTGATACCCACGATCTCGATCTCCGGATGATTGACGCTGGCGCGGAAAACCATGCGGCCGATGCGGCCAAAACCATTGATACCAACTTTGATAGACATGGTTATTTTCCTCCATTTCAATCTCGCCGTCGGAGCGGCGTATTCCACATAGTTTGGAGTATAAGCCCCAGACAGCATTATTATACAAGATTCATTTCCGGCTGTAAAGCCCCTTTTTCACAAATTCCCAGGTTTATAACGAAATTTGTTGGACAATTTTCCCCACTTCCCCAGCACCTATGGTTCTTTATGCGCATAGAATAGCCGGAGGCGATTTCTATGAATGAATTAATTGCACTGGCTCTGCGCCGCGCCGGGGTCAACACCCTGGCAGAATTTCAGGCCCTCCAGGGGCTGCCCCAAACCGGCGAGGCCGATCCGGAGACCCAGCTGGCCCTGGAGCCGTATCTACTGGGTTTCCGCACCATCCGGATTCAGCCCGGAGATACCTACTGGGAGCTGGCTGCCCGTTATGGCACCACCTCCCAAGCCATTGCCACTGCCAACCCCTCCCTGGACCCGGGCGGCTGCCTGTGGGCGCCCCCATGCGGGTGCCCCTGGGCTTCCCGTGGTTCCAACCGATGTGCCCATGACCTCGAACCTGTGCAGCCTGTGTATCCGCGGCCTGGTGGGCCGGTATCCCGGGGGCTCTGCCGGATGGAAGCCCTCACGACCACTGCCTTTGGGCGGCCTGTGGAGGCGCTCACCATGGGCTCAGGGAAGCGGCGCGTCCTGTACACAGCCGCCCACCATGCCAATGAGTGGATCACCGCCACGCTGCTGCTGGCCTTTGCCGAGGACCTGGCCAAGGCCGCCATGGCCGGCGCCGTCATTGGCGGTTATCCCGGAAGGGAACTGCTGGAGGTGGCTACCATCCATATGGTCCCCATGGTGGACCCCGACGGCGTCGATCTCGTCACCGGCGCCCTGCCGGCAGACAGCGGAGACTACGCCTTTGCCCGGAGCTTGGCTTCCTATTACCCCAGCATTCCCTTCCCCAACGGCTGGAAAGCAAATCTCCTGGGGATTGACCTGAATCTGAATTACCCGGCAGGGTGGGAAACTGCCCGGGAGATCAAGTTTGAGCAGGGCTTCACCCGTCCCGGCCCTCGGGATTACGTAGGCCGGGCCCCCGGATCAGCGGGAAACCCAGGCTCTGGCCCGGTACACTCAGACCCTGAACCCGGCCCCTGGTCCTGGCCTATCACAGCCAGGGCGAGGTCATTTACTGGCAATTCCAGGACATCTATGTGCCCGGCGCCCGGGAGTTGGGAGAAAAGTTTGCAGCTCTCAGTGGCTATTCCCTGGAGGAAACTCCGTACAACTCCGCTTTTGCCGGGTTCAAAGATTGGTTCATCCAGCAATACCGCCGGCCGGGCTATACCATTGAGGTGGGCCGGGGCGTCAGCCCCCTGCCCCTGAGCCAATTCCCGCAGATCTACAACGCCAACCTCCCCATCCTCACCACTGCGGCCCAGCCCCAGCCGCCTACCCCGTAATCAACCATCCATTGCCCCATGCCGCCTCCCATCCTGGGCGACATGGGGTCGTCTTATGGAGCCAATTTGCCACGTTTTTTGTTAAGAAATTACCCAGGGGTATCGGGCGTGGCTACCCAGACGCATCGACGGAAGGATGGCAGCCTTTCCAGGGTTTGGGCAAAGCACCGGTGCATGGGTTTGCAGCAATATGACTGGCAAGAGGCCTTGCCCCAGCAGGAAAAAAATCGTAGTATAATAGATAGCACGCATGATACACATGATTACAGCCCTTTGAGCTGCTCTGCTGCCAGAAATTCTGCCCGGTGGGCGCCATGCAGGCGCCGGACAGCCATTGCCAGAATGTGAAACCGATAGGAACAAGTTAGCTATGAAAAAGATTGTATTTTTTGATATTGACGGCACCTTGATTGACGATGCCACCCAAACTCTGCCAGAAAGCGCCTTGGAAGCCGTAGCTGCCCTGCGGCGGCAAGGGCACCTGGCCATTTTTAAACACCGGCCGGCCCTATAGCCACATAGACCCCCGGGTGCTGCAAGGGACATGGGACGGCTGTGTCTGTGGATGCGGCATGGAGGTACGGGCGGGAAACCGGACCCTGCACCAGGTCCTGCCAGACCCCGCCCTGTGCCGCCGGATGCGGGAGCTGGTCCGGGCCTGCAATTTGGATCCCCTCTTTGAGGCCAACGGCTGCATGATTCTGGACGGAACCCGACCCCCAGGGGCCGCAGGTGAAGCTGGAGGCCCAGCGTATGGCTGCAAAAAGGAATTCCCGTGACCCTGGACCCGGACAGGCCGGATTTTACCTTTGAAAAGCTTGTCGTCTTTGATCTGGGGCAGGCAGATATGACCCGCTTCCAGGCAGAAGCGGGCCGGGATTTTACGCTCATTGACCGAGGCGGCGGGATGACAGAGGCCGTGCTTCTGGGCAACAGCAAATCCACAGGAATCCATCGCATCCTGGATCATTACCACCTCTCCCGGGAGGCCGCCTTTGCCTTTGGAGACAGTGCCAACGACCTGCCCATGTTCCAATGCGTCGCCACCCCCATCGCCATGGGCGGAAGCCCTCTGGCCGTTCAGCAGACAGCTGTTTACACCACAGGAACCGTCTTAGAGAACGGCATTCAGCAAGGTCTGCGCCACTTCGGGCTCATTTGACCGGCCCCCACACCGGGCCATGTCATTCCCCCAGGTCTACCCCTCATGCCGCAGAAGCCAAACCTTTCTGAGCCAGGCCCCGGCATAGCCCGTGAGGCTGCCCCCTGCGCCGATCACCCGGTGGCAGGGAATGATCAGGAAATGGGATTGTGCCCCACAGCCCCGCCCACCGCCTGGGCAGCCATCCCCGGCTTACCCGTGAGCGCCGCCATTTTTCGGGCGATTTCGCCGTAGGTGGTAGTTGCACCATAGGGAATTTCCCCGGAGCATCCGCCACACCGCCTGGCGAAAGGGGCTGCCGGCAGGCGCCAGGGCCAGCTGAGACGCATCCGGCCTTTCCCCCTGCGAAGTATGCCTCCAGCCAATCCTTTCCCTCCTGAAAAACAGGCAACCCGTCCCGTTGCTCCAGTTCTGTGGAGGCGGCGTCAGAAACGGATTTCTGTCCCTGCAGCCACAGCCCCACAAGGGCCTCCCCTGTCTGACGCCAGGGTCACAGGGCCCAGGGGGATGAATACGTGGTGCAATAGTAAGTCATCTTCACGTTTGTAGCTCCTTTCCCAGGCCCTCCTCCGCTCAATCTTCATAAGCCAAAGGGCTCCCCAATTTCTGGTATCATCATACCGGGCAATCAAGCCACTGTCAACTGCTCTCAGCAATCTTGCATCCCCAAGCGCCCCGGACTGAGGGCAGGATCCAGTCCACTGGAGGAATTTTATGTACACTGCAAAGCAAATGATCGTCATGCGCCGGGACCTGCACATGCGCAAAGGGAAAAATCGCCGCCCAGGCCGGGCATGCCTGTGTCACCGCGGTGCTTATGGCACTGGGCGGGAAAACCGTCTGGGGCAGGTGTATACCCAGGGGATGGCCTCTGCCTGCGGCCGTCGGACCGCCCGCCACCCCCTGAGCGATTGGTTCCAGCACGGAACCGCCAAGGTCTGCGTCTATGTGGACTCCGAAGAGGCTCTGCTGGACCTGGACCGGCGGGCCAAGGAGGCGGGCATCCTCTCCGCCCTGATTTGCGACGCCGGCATGACCGAATTCCACGGTCAGCCCACTTTCACCACCTGCCTGGCCCTGGAGCCCCTTCCTCCGGAGCAGGTGGACCCGCTCACAGGGGAGCTGCCCCTGTACTGAGCGCCCTATGCCCTCCCCGATTTCAGGGGGGAGCACCTTTTCCCTGTAGCACGTTCTCAAAAGCAGCGCCGCAGCAATCAGGCCCACCGCCTCCGCCAGAGGAAAGGCAAACCAAACGGTACGTTCCGGGGCAGGCAAGCAGGTGAAGAGCCAGCACAGGGGCAACGCCACCACCACCAGGCGCAAAAAGGGACACCAGCAAGGAGTACCCACCCTTTCCCAAGGCCTGAAATATCCCCTGGAAGGAAAATATTGGCGCCAGCGAACAGATACCCCAGCGGTATCACCTGCAGCGCCCGGGTACACAGCATCCGAACCTCTTCTGAGACCTGAAATACCCCGGCAATGGGACCGGCAAATCCCCAGAGAACGGCGGCGCACAGCGCCATCATGGCAACGGTATACGCCGTGCCATAAACCACGCCGTCCCCTGACCCGCCCGGGGCCCCCAAGCCATAGTTATACGCCACCAGGGGAGGATGGCATTGTTTAACCCGAATGCGGCAAAAAGGCAAATTGCTGAATTTTATAATACAGACCATAGGCCGTCACCGCATCGCTGCTCACCTGTCCGAGAATAATATTAACCCCATATGTCATAAAAGACATCAGCGCCTGCATCACAATGGCCGGCAAGCCTATTTGGTAAATTTCCCGAATGAGTCCGGCCTCCGGCAGCAGATCCTTCCAATGAAACGGCAGCTCCCGGTTCCAGCCGTGATGAAACACCATTCCCAGAACCAGGGACAGCAGCTGCCCAATCACCGTCGCCCAGGCCGCACCAGCCACGCCCATGGCTGGCAGTCCCCAGTAGCCAAAAAAATCAAAATGGGGTCCATAATGATATTGGCCACTGCTCCCGCCAGCTGGGCAATGGTGGAAAGGTGCCCCCTTGCCTGTGGCCTGCAGCAGCTTTTCATAGGTCATAAACAGGTTGCAGCCCAGAGACCAGATGCAGACAATGGAGAGGTATTGCCCCGCCAGCTCCAGGACCAAGGGCTCCCCTGTCTGTGTGCGCAAATAGGCCTGCGCTAGGAACAGACCGAAGAGGAGAAAGAGGCCGTAGGTGCAGACACCCAGAAAAATCGCGTTGCCTGCCAGCCGGCTGGCCCTTTCCCGGTTGTTCATACCAAGATACTGGGAGATCCAGGCGCTGACGCCAATTCCAGTTCCCACCCCCACTGCAACCATCAGCATCTGGATGGGAAAGGCCAGGGTCAGGGCATGCACCGCCTCGTCCGCTCCCTCTCCGATGGCGCTGACAAAATAGCTGTCCACAATGTTGTAAAAGGCCTGAACTACCATGGATAGAATCATGGGCAGTCCCATAGTGAGAAGAAGGACCTTGACTGGCTTCGTGCCCATTTTGTTCTGCTCTTGTTTCATTTTTTTGCCTCCGATAAACCAAATTGCGCGAATCGAGTAGGAGGCTACCCATTAATTGAGCAGCCGACCTCTCACACCACCGTGTGTACCGTTCGGTACACGGCGGTTCAATCGCATAAGTGCATGCTCGTACAGTTCGAGGATACTTTTGTATCCTCGCTGTGCGAGCTTTTCCGTTGAGATTGCCCTTTGCACATGGCCATTCTTCGCCATGTGCCAGTAGGCTTTCCGACAATTGCTCACCGCCCACGCCTGCCATTCCGGTATCCCAAGCTGCATCAGGCTCCTTGCCCTCTTCCCTGGTTTCTTCCATTGTTTCCAGATATAGCATCTGTACCGGCGGCGCAGCCACCATCCCATTCCTGCATGGTTGTCTTTATGCTTGCGATTCCGAAGTAACCAAGCCAGCCTCGCATGTAGACCTTTACCTTTTCCATGACGGTCTGTATCTTTCTGCCCTGACTGCGGGAAGTCAGCTCTTTTAGCTTGGCCTTGGCTTTCTTCAAGGACTTTGTGTGCGCTCGAATGTAAATGCCGTTCTTGCCCTTCCCTAACGCAAAGCCCAGAAACTTAAAATTTCGGATTGCAAACACGCTGACCACTTTACTCTTCCCCACATTCATCTTGAGTTTTAGTTTCCCCTCAAGATACCGCCGGGTGGTTTCCAGAAGCCTCTCTGCTGCCCGTTTGCTTTTGGCCAGTACCACAATATCATCCGCATATCGAATGACAGGTACTCCCCGTCTTGCCATCTCCCAGTCGTATTCATTCAGATAGACATTGGCAAGCAACGGACTGAGCGGGCCTCCTTGCGGGGAGCCTTCTTCTGTCTTCACCAGTAGTCCGTTTTCCATAACCCCCGCTTTCAGATACCTTTTAATCAGTTCTATTACGCGCTTGTCGTGGATGTTCTTCCGCAGAAGGTTCATGAGCAATTCATGGTTCAGGGTATCGAAGTATTTGGACAAATCCACAAGTACCGCTTGTGTATAGCCCTGCTCCGCATATTCCTTCACCTTTTGAATCGCCATCTGCGCACTCCTGCCCGGACGATAGCCGTAGCTTAAATCCGAGAACAACGGTTCGTAGATTGGGGTTAGCTGCTGTGCGATTGCCTGCTGGATGATGCGGTCTACGACCGTTGGGATTCCCAACTTTCGTACCCCGCCATCCGGCTTAGGGATTTCCTTCCGGCGCACCGGCTGGGGCTTGTACTTCCCTTGCCGAATTGTTTCCAGAAGTTCTTCCCGGTGTTCTCTCAGCCAAGGCAGCGCATCTTCCACGGTCATCCCGTCGATTCCAGGCGCTCCCCCGTTGGCTCTCACCCGCTTGTAAGCGTTGTTCAGGTTTCCCCTGCTCAAAATCGCCTCAAGCAGTCTTGCACCGTCCCTTTCGCCGACCTCCCGAGTCCCAGTACTCTGCGCTCCCGCATACTCTTCGTGTTCCGCACTATCCCTTTGCGGGCAGCCTGTCTCTTGACAGTATTCTGCGTTCTTCATACCGGTCTCCTTCCTTCGTTTACTAAGGACTTGCGAGTTTGTTCAGCCCTTCCCGTTTTTTTTTCCCCCGGTACTATGGCCTCTGCTGACTTCTTGCAGTTCGTTGTTACTGTGCATTTTTTTTTTCGAATACGCCTACTCAAATGCATCTGCAAGACCTCCCCGGGTACTCACACGTTCTTTCCCTCTTTTACCTGCCGCATTTACCGCAAGCAATCCGTGCAGTTATTGGGCTTTGACTTGTTTTGCAGCCTTACCCTTGCTTGCGGCCTTATATACGATTTCTGTTCGTCAGGCCAGAGGTTTGCCCATTGGGAGATCTTCTAACTCCCAAAATCCGGCTTTCTTCAGATCCCGCCTCGCAACGGGCACCCTTGCCTTTGGCTAACCCTTCCCACTGCCGGGCGGATACGGGTCTTTCACCCGCTAGAACGTGCGCTCACCGGGCGCACAAAAAAATGCGCAAGTCCATGGCCTGGACTTACGCATTCCGCTACGCAGCAGTAAGATTATATCACCTGTTCCCGGAAAAAGTCAAGAATTTTTCCCTGCCTCTCAGGATAAGCGCATTGTAAATCCTACAACATGCGCCGGGTGGCAGATAAGGCAAATCGGCCAGCCCCTTTTTCGGAGTTGACCGATTTGTTTCTTATTTTTCTCCTCGCGCTATTACTTCATTTTGCCGTATTTTGCAACGCGCCCATCTCCGCTATCATGAATCCCTTCATGATAGCCCTTTGAGGTGCGCAATTATTTGGAGGTCAACAAGAAGCCACATCGCGGGCGTGCTGCTCGTTCCACTCTTTTGATGCGCTCTGTGAAAGCAAGCGGTTGCTTCCGCCTAGATAGCTGCTCTGTAAATCGGCGGGAATAGGCAATGAAAATTGCAAAAATGTACGGCATTCCCAGATTGGTTTCCAGCAGGGAGTTTACAACCAGCGGGAGCAGCTTTTCTTCCACAGTGGCAAAAGCCCGCGCTGCGAATACCGCCGATCAGAAGCCCACACTCCCAGCCGAATTGAACCAAAATGCCGATGGCCCAGCAGCCATGGGATATTTACCCGCTTTTTGGGCTCTTTCTGCCAAAGGTTGTAGATGATTAAAGCTAGGTAGCCTATAAACAGGATCAGTGCCATCCAGCCATGATAAGCGCCGGTTGTGCGCTGAATCACAATGGGATTTTCACTGGGGGCGAAGGTTCCGGCCAGCAGCGGGCAGCAGAACCACCACGACAGGATCAGAAGCGACCACTCAAACAAACGCCGGTCCTTACTCAGCCACAGCCAGATCCATGCGAAATTGGTGAACCCGTAGCTCATGGACATCCACAGAAGAACCCAGAACAGGCTGTAACCCTCAGAGATTGTCCGGGAATGGGTGAGCAAATGAAAATGCCGTAGTCCACCGCCATGTAGACGAATCCAAAAAGAACCCCGATCAAGACAGTCATATACTTTTTTCGCCACAGCAGCAGTCCCGCAAAAACCAGCAAAAAGCAATATCAAACCCAATATAGCCCGGCGAAAACTGGCGGCGGGCAATTACCTCTGACATGCGATTTGTTCTCCTTCCATATCTCTATTGTGCATTTGGCAAATACAAGTCGAAACAGCACAAAATCGGACTTGGATAGTGTAGTGTGAAATCGGACGTAAGTCAAGGGAAAATTCAATTGTCTCGATTTTCTTTACCATTCACACTTTTTTCAAAAAGTATGGTATAATGGTTTACGTGAACGAACGGAGGAGGGCGAACCTATGTCGGAGCACAGAGAGGAAATCAACCGTCTGGCAGAAGAATTTGAAAGCTGCCAGAAGATACTATTGGCCCTTGGGGATGAGAACCGCCAGCACCTCATGCTGGAAATGATGCGGATGGAACATTGCGGCGGTACCCGCGTTGGTGCAATCACAGAAAAACAAATCTTTCCCGCCCTGCCGTGTCTCATCATATCCAGATCCTGAAGGAAGCCGGTATCTTGAAAATGCGGCGTGAAGGCACGAAGAATTATTACTACTTTGATGCAAACTTTGAGGCGATGAACAGGCTGATACAAATGCTCGAACATGCGAGAAGCATTATGGAACGGCTGCCGGATCGGAGTGGTATAAAATGATAAGGATACACATTTTCATACAGGAAGCGTGATTGTCGATCAGGCAATTCCCCATCGAGAGAAAAAAATCCGCTGGCTGGGACTCAAAGTATGCAACCGAAAGGTCAAATTATTTCCTGGACAGCATCAGCAGACCGGTTATCAAGCAGGATGAAAGTGTAGATTGCAAGTTAAAGCAGCTCGGCATAGCTCCGTCTGAAATTGACTATCTCTTTTTCAGCCATATGGACTTTGACCACACCAGCGGGTTGCGGCTTGTAAAGGATGCGAAGCAGATTATGGCGGCAAAAGAGGAAATCGCGGACAGCAAAAATACTTTTTCCGCTATGTGAAAAGCACTTGGGACTTTACCAATATAGAACCGTTTGTATATGAGCAGACAGGGATTGGGCCTGTGGGAAGATCCTACGATGTATTTGGTGATGGAAGTGTTGTCCTTGTCAACACACCGGGACACAGCCACGGACTGTTCAGTGCAAAAATTAGCAGCGGCGGCGGAAATATGTGATCCTGGCCGGAGATACGGTCTATACGCAGAAATCCATACAGGAAAAAAAAATGATCCCCGGCTTCACAGTGGATACTGGGCTGGCCCGAAAGTCTCTGGAATGGACCTGCGACTATGCTGCGGATGAATGCTGTCTGTTGGTAGCAGCCAATCATGACCCAACAATTCAGAAAAAAAGACGATAGAAATATAAAGGAGATAGAGAATTCCTCATGCTGCAGAAAATCATTGTTTGTTTAATCGCAGGCGCTGGAGCAGGATTTGGAACCGGTTTGGCAGGTATGTCCGCTGCCGCTGTCATTGCGCCTATGCTCGTCACTTTCTTACAGGTGAAGCCCTATGAAGCCGTTGGTATTGCGCTGGCATCCGATGTCCTGGCTTCTGCCGCTTCCGCCCACACCTATAAGAAGAATAAAAACATCGATGTGAAGAATGGATTAGTCATGCTGGTATCCGTATTGATTTTCACCCTTGTGGGCAGCTATCTGGCCTCTTTTTCTTCCGCAGGCAACCATGGGTGGTTTCTCCATGTTCATGACGCTGCTGATGGGCTTGAAATTTATTTTCCGGCCCGTCATGGAAGCCAAGGAAAGCAACAAAAACAGGAGTAAAAAGAAAGCGGCCATCCAGTCTGTTGTCTGCGGTATGATCGTGGGTCTCATCTGCGGCATTGTGGGCGCCGGCGGCGGAATGATGATGCTTCTTGTGTTGGTTGTCGTACTTGGATATGAGATCAAAACTGCCGTGGGAACCAGCGTGTTTATCATGACTTTTTACAGCGCTGACCGGGGCGCTTTCCCATTTCGCCATTGGCGGCGAAATTACCGATTGGTCAATCCTGGTGATGTGTATACTCTCAACCTTGCTTTTTTTGCCATGGCTACGGCGAAATTTGCCAATAAGGCTTCGGCAATAAAAGGTCATGAACCGGATGCTCGGTTTTGGCCTGCTGGCTTTGAGCATTGTCATGATTACAGTCAACTACATTATCTAACGGAGGTATCAAGATGAATCTTACAGAAGCAATGAAAGGCCGTCACAGCGTCCGGCAGTATACGGACCAGCCTCTTGATGAAGCGGTGATCTCCGCCCTGCAAAAAAAAGAGATTGACGCCTGCAATCAGGAGAGCGGATTACATATCCAGCTTGTCACAAACGAGCCGAAGGCCTTTGATGGCTTTATGGCCCACTATGGAAAATTCAGCGGTGTTACGGACTATATCGCAATGATTGGAAAGAAAGGTCCCACCCTGGACGAGACCTGCGGCTACTACGGCGAGCGGCTGGTGCTGCTGGCCCAGACGCTGGGGCTCAACAGCTGCTGGGTGGCCATGACCTACAGCAAGATCAGAACGGCCTTTGAAGTGCGAAGCGGTGAAAAGCTCTGTATCGTGATCGCAATCGGATATGGGCTGGGACCCAGGGAGCTCCACACAAATCAAAAGCATTCGGGGATGTGGCACAGGTTGAAGGCGATGTTCCCAACTGGTTTGAGAAAGGAATTGAAGCGGCTCTGCTGGCACCCACAGCCATGAATCAGCAAAAAATTCATGTTTACCCTGAAGGACAACCAGGTGTCGGTCAAAGCGGGCATGGGCTTTTACGCAAAGATCGACCTGGGCATTGTGAAATATCATTTTGAAGTGGGTGCCGGTGAAACTGGCTGGGAATGGGGTGCATGAAAATGGGCTCTATTTTGGCGGTCATTATCTGTACCAGGTATCTTTTTCAAAGATTAATCGTTACATGCATCTATCTGCCACATGTACCGTAAAAGCAATTCCGGGTAGTTTTTGGACTTCGACTTGCATTGCAGCCTTATCCTTGCTTACGGCCTTATATGTGATTTCTGTTCGTCAGACCGGAGGTTTGCCTACACCTTCCTTCAGATTCCTCCTCGCGATGGACACCCTTGGTTGTTCAGCTATGCCCTTCCCTCTACCGGGCGGGCTCCGGACTTTCACCCTTTAGATTTTGCCCATGCCGGGCGCACAATGAGGGCCTGCCGCAAATTTGTTTTTTTTGCAACAGGCCCGTTTTGCTGCCAGGAGGTGCGCCGCTATTTGACGCTTACTTGCATCTATGGAACTCCAAAAAAACCGTGTTCACAAATTTGTAGAAATCCGGGTGCTTTCTCCTTTGTAAAATCGCCAGAAATAAAAGGAAAACACTATAGATAACAAACTTTTGACGGTTCGCATCTATAGTGTTTACACAACATGTAACATCGCAACACTATAGATGCCGCTGCTTTCAGGTTTGCAGTCAAAAACCAAACCGAAGCCCAGTGCAGCGGGTTCGGTTTGGAGAGGAGGAGCAACGGAATGAGTGAGAGATGACTTTTTGAAAAAAGTCGTCGCGAACGATATGCAGTCCGCGACGACGTGGTGGGGGAAGGTGGATTCGAACCACCGAAGGCGGCATAGCCAGCAGATTTACAGTCTGTCCCCTTTGGCCACTCGGGAATTCCCCCATATTGTCCATTCAAGTTGGTGGAGCCGGTAGACGGATTCGAACCCCCGACCTACTGATTACAAATCAGTTGCTCTACCAACTGAGCTATACCGGCGTCTCGAACCGAACACGCTTATTATACTACGGATTTCGTAATTGTCAAGCACTATTTTCGCGAATTTCCTTCTCCTTGGGAACGGAGAGGGAGCAGCCGCGGAAAGGGGAAGCACGCCGCAAATCGCGGTGCCTCTCCCCCTGGGACTCTTTTTAGCTTTGGCAAAAACGCTGTGGAATGGAGATTCACTCTTGCCCACTTGCTGGCCTTTTAATCTTCCACTCTCTGAATGTGTGCTCCCAAAGCAGTGAGTTTACCAATCAAATTCTCGTAGCCCCGTTCAATGTAGTGGATATTCTCCACAAAAAGTCTCCCCCTGGGCAGCCAGGCCCGCAATCACCAGGGCCGCACCCGGCGCGCAGATCATGAGCTTTTACCGTTGCGCCATGAAGCTCCTCACAGCCAGTAATGGCAGCGGTCTTACCACTGACCTGGATTTTTGCTCCCATGGAGCGCAGCTCTTCACAATAGGCAAAAAGCGGGTCTCGTAGATACTCTCCGTAATCCGGCTGACCCCCTCTGCCAAGGTCATGCAAACACCGATCTGACCCTGCATATCCGTGGGGGAACCCAGGATATGGCATGGTTTTTACCGTGGCTCTCCGCAGACGCCGAACCTTTTTTGCACTCGAATGGCATCGTCATACTCAATCACTCTCGCGCCCATTTCCCGGAGTTTTGCAGAAATGCAGTCCATGTGCTTAGGAATGACATTTTTGATTAACACGTTACCGCCTACAGCAGCCACCGCTGCCATGTATGTACCGGCTTCAATCTGATCGGGGATGATGGAATAAGCGCCACCTCGCAGAGCCTTCACGCCCCGAATCTTGATCACATCGGTGCCTGCCCCCGGAAATTTTAGCACCCATAGTATTCAAAAAATTTGCCAGGTCCACGATATGCGGCTCCTTGGCGGCATTTTCAATGACCGTCTGCCCAGGAACCAGCACAGAGGCAATGATGATATTAATGGTCGCTCCCACAGAGACCACATCCAAATTCACCCTGCCACCCTGAAGCCCCTCTTCTCTGGCGCGGGCGTCTACATAGGCATCGGTTTCCTCCACCTCTGCGCCCAGAGCCAAGAAGCCCTTCACATGTTGATCAATGGGGCGGGGTGCAAAATTACAGCCACCGGGCAAAGCCACCCGCGACCGCCCAAAGCGGCCAAGCTGAGCCCCGATGAGGTAATACGACGCCCGAATGCTCCGTACCAGAGTTGGGTCCGGCTCCATATCGCCCACATTGGTACAGTCAATTTCCACCGTATCATGGGACCTCTGGCAAACGGAAGCGCCCATTTGCTTTAAAATATCCAGCAAAATATGTACATCGGATATATCCGGGCACATTTTCAATCCGACAGCAGCCCTGTACCAGGAGGGTAGCAGGGATGATCGCGACGACGGCATTTTTGGCGCCGCTGATGGTGATGGTACCCTCCAACGGTTGACCGCCCTCGATTTTATACCTTGGCATGGAACAATCCTCTCCCATGAGTCGTGCCTTTTGTAAGACGTGCCCGCAAAAAGCCAATTGTTACTATACCATGAATGGCCTCAGTTGTAAAGAAAAAGATGCGTTTATCCTGTGTCAGGGAGGATTTTCAGTTGAAAACCAGGAGGCTGTATGCTACTATAGTATCACCAATGTTTACACAGGAGGCAGTCACATGGGAAGAATCGCACCAAACGGCACCCCGGTAGTGGTGCAGACTGGCGCCAGCGTCATCGTGGTTAACAACGCCGGTGAAATTCTGATGCAGCAACGCCAGGACGATGGCACCTGGAGCTATCCCGGCGGCCGGGTTGAAATTGACGAAACCGTGGAAGACGCCGCCCGGCGGGAGGTCCTGGAAGAGTCTGGCCTTCTTGTAGGGAACATGGAACTTTTTGGCGTTTTCTCCGGAAAAGAGCTTAATCACGTCTATCCCAACGGCAATGAAGTCTGCGGCGTTGACATTGTATACGTGAGCCGGGATTACACCGGGTCCCTTCATTGCACCGACGGAGAGGCCATTGGCCTGGGCTTCTACCCCGTTGACCGTCTCCCCCAGCCCATTTCTCCCATGAACGCCAAGCAAATTGAGGCCTACATTCATAGTGTCAAATAATGTCTGTATTCCGTCAAAATTTAAAAACAATATTGTTATATAGCTGTATAAGTCTGCGCATGACGCTCCACCTCCGTTCGTAAGAGAAGAAAACACATAACATAAACTGGGTCGCCTTACACTCCAGCACCCCAGCGCTTATCAGTACGGATTGATTTTGGAATGCGGCTGTCACATAATACAACATCTTATTTTTGCAGATTGGAGACTCTTTGGGGGGACATCATTGAAGCAATCAAAACACAACAGCGGTGCAGTCTGTCCTGCGAACCGAAGAAAAGTACCTCTTGTCACATCCACAGGCCCTTACGCTGCAAAATAAATTGCGTGCCCTGCTCCACGTTGACGATTTCGGTGATAACGACGGATACCGGGTTCGCAGTTTATATTTTGACTCCTTTCACAACATAGACTATCGCGAAAAAATGCCGGAACTTATCACAGGAAAAAATTCGCCTTCGCATTTATGACGAAAAAGCAAGTCAATGCAAAGTTGGAGCTAAAAAGAAAAGCATGGCGCCTTACAGCACAAAGTGAGTGTGACAATATCTCGGCAAGACGCTGTGCGGTTGTGCCAAGGAGATTACGGCACTCTGTTAGATTACAAAACACCGGATGCCATTCGCCTGTATACCATGATGTCGCTGGGCCTGTACCGGCCTGCCGCAATCATTGAATATAACCGGCTGGCATTCACCTATGATGTATTCTCTACGCGGATCACATTTGACTCAAATGTCCGATCGTCAGATCTTCTATTGGATCTTTATGAGCCGTTGCTCCCCTGGAATTATATCGTGAATCAATCTGTAATTTTAGAAGTTAAATATAATCAGCTTCTTCCTGGGTTCCTGTCTGCTGTTCTGGATCATGAGAATCTAACGAAACTGTCTGTCGGGAAATACGCCCTTGGGCGCAGGATACCGGATCAATACTTGTAACGAGGAGAAAGAGATATGAGTAAACAGGAAATCTGGGAGCTCTTTTTATGGAGCAGATACTGCTATACGCGGCAGAAATATTTTGGCTGTTTTGGTTGCTGCGTTGATTATTGGCTTTGTTATTTTTTATTACTTACCGGGTAACACACCTGAGTACGGCATATTCCGCTAAAATAAATGCAACCAACGTAGCAATTACTCTGATCACCGCAGTGATCATGCTTATGATCAGCAGCAACATCGTAATCTCCTTGGGAATGGTCGGTGCACTTTCCATCATCCGGTTCCGCAACAGCCATTAAAGACCCGTGGGATACTGTATATATTTTTTGGGCAGTGGTGGAAGGGCTGGCCATAGGCTCACAAAATTTCAAGCTGTCTTTTATCGCCGTAATTTTCATTGGAATGGCGCTAATTCTCCTAAGCTGTCATACCACCTTACTTCATAGATATCTACTTGTGGTACGATGCGCCTCGGAAGCAGAGCCTCAAGAAATTCAGGCAGTCATCGCCTCACAGCACAAGCACTGCAAGCTCCGTGCAGCAAACCGTTCTGCCACCTCAACTGAGTTGATTTTTTGAGGTACTCGTACATAAAGCCTTTCAGATTTCTCTGATCTCCAAGTTACAAGCTATGCCTGAAATCATTACAGTCAACTTTTTTGGAAGAAACAGGGGGGATACTGTGGGATGAGACACAGTGTCAAATCAAATTGATCATTTGCGGAGGATTCGCAGTCCTTTTGCTCCTAGTCATACGCCTGACTGCCCTAAAGAAGATTCCAAACTTCTGGACTTCATTTCCAAAGAGAGCAACCGTCCGTTGGTAC